>Ga0208297_1000111_pt1 | contig 216081 bp, 183 predicted proteins | sample LMS_cellobiose_e_FD_187367 | JGI IMG/M metagenome (GOLD analysis project Ga0208297, IMG submission 187367) | Rumen-fistulated moose microbial communities from Alaska, USA - LMS_cellobiose_enrichment (SPAdes) (version 2) | ecosystem: Host-associated > Mammals > Digestive system > Stomach >... | reverse complement strand
TGATTTTTCACACAGGGTCAAGCATTTCTCTGCTTGACAAATGAACGAACAACAATTATATTAAGAGGAAAGATTCAGGTTAGATTGATGTGCGGAATGTTTTACCCACAAAAATCCCTGAAGGACCTTGTTTTTGCTTGAAGGAGTATCATGTCGAAGTTTTTTGAACGGGGCAATTTCCGCGAGGTCCTGACCATCGCGCTGCCCCTGGTCCTTTCCAACGCGGGCCACGCGCTGAATCTCTTCGTCGACCGGGCCATGCTGGCCGGGTATTCGGACATGACCATGGCGGCGGCCTTTCCCGCGGGCCTGAGCGCTTTCGCCTTTTCCTGCCTTTTCGTGGGCACGGTGGGCTACAGCGGCGCCTTCGTGGCCCAGTACTACGGCGCGAAGGAGTACGACCATGTGGGCAACGCCGTCTGGCAGGGCGTCTGGGTGGCGCTCCTGGGCGGCGCGGTCATGTGGGGAAGTTCCCTTTTTGCCGGAGAGATCTTCGACTTCTTCGGGCACGGCCCCGAGGTCCGCGAACTCGAGGTGATCTACTACAAGATCATCGCCGCCGGGACCGTGGCCAATCTGCTCTGCATCGCCCTCGCCAACTTCTGGAGCGGCCGGGGGCGCGTCACCATGGTCATGGTGGTGAATCTCGTCACGACCTTCGCCAACATCTTCCTCAACTACCTGCTGATATTCGGCAAAAAGCTGGAGATCCCGGCCATCTTCACCCTGAACGTGCCGGAAATGGGGATCCGGGGAGCCGCCTGGGGGACGGTTTTCGCAAGTCTGCTGGGGGTGCTGATCTACGGCACGGCCTTCTTCCTCTTCTCCGGAAGCCGGAAATACGGGACGCTTCACCTGTTCGACTTTCCGCTCTTCAAGCGGCTGCTCCGCTTCGGGCTGCCCACGGGCGTACAGTTGGCCATCGATCTGGTGGGATTTCAGGTCTTCATCATTCTGCAGGGCAAGATCGACTCCGTGGCGCTGGCGGCCTCGGGCATCGCCTTCGGCATCAACAGTCTGGCCTTCACGCCGCTTCTCGGCATCGGGCAGACGGTGGGGATCCTCGTGGGGCAGAGCGTGGGTTCGGGCGACATCGACCGGGGGGAGCGTTCCGTCTTAAGCGCCCGGTTCCTCGGATTCTGCTACGCAGCCGTGTTGGCGAGCCTTTTTTTCCTCAAGCCGGATCCGCTGCTGCTGGCTTTCGGCAAAGCTTCGCCTCCGATTCTGGCCGATGCCCGGATCATGCTCAAATTCGTCTCTGGCTACCTCTTCTTTGACGCCATGTTCCTCATCTACAGCAACGCCATCAAGAGCGCGGGGGACACCCGCTTTTCCATGTTCGCCCACGGAATTCTTGCGGCCTTCACCTACGTGATCCCCTGTCTGCTGCTCTTTGCCGTCTACCGGACGAAGGGATTTCAGGAGTTCTTCGCCCCCTCGGCCCGTGGGTGGTGCCTGTGGAGCGTCTGGAGCATCAGCGTGCTTTACGTGGTCATCTGCGGCGTGGTCTTCTACCTGCGCTACCGGCAGGGCAAATGGAAGAAGATGAAGGTCATCGACACGCCCCCCGCCGAATGATCCCGGAAAGCCTCTCCTACTTTCCGAAGGAGGCGAAAAGTTCCTCCAGTTTCTGGAGGTAATAGGGCAGATTTTCGTCCCGCTCGCCCTGATTGGAGCGGAGCAGTTTCGAATTTTCCACCACGGCCACCTTGGCCTTGTCGCCCGTGATATAGAAGCTGATCTTGTCGCCGCTTCTTGCATCGACGCCCGCCTCGAGCAGAAGTTCGTAGACGGCGCTGCGCCGGGGAGAAGCGGAACTTTCCAGCTTCTTCTTGTAGTTGGCGGGCGAATCGTTCAGCGTCTCGTTCTTGCACAGCTCCTTCAGGGGCACGGCGTGTTCCAGCAGCTCCCGGCGGGAGCGCTCCCGGAGCTCTTCGAGCTTTCCTTCCTGGCCGGTGAGCCTGAGCCGGAAGATCTCCTTGAGCACCCGGCGGAACCAGAGTTCCATGCCCCGGGACTTCAGAGCCGCCCCGGTCAGCTCCACCTCGCCTTCGGCGGTCAGGAGCGCGTAATTCTTGGCCTTGTAGGAGATCATGGCGGGGTAGACCGCGTCCAGTTCGATCTCGATCCCCGTGGGCAGGGCGCCCTGGATCTTCTTAGCCAGCCCGTCGGGCAGGGCTCCCTGCGGCGGGACGAAGTAGAGGCCGTCGGTGTCCATTTCGATGACCTTCGCCCCGGCGGAGTCGAGGAACTTCGCCAGAAGATCGAGGATCTCGCGCCCCTTCGCCGTCACCTTCGAGGCGAGGGCGTAGTCGTTGAAGCTCCCCTGCGCGAACCCCAGATAGCCGTAGAAGGAGTTGATGACGATCTTGAGGGCGTTCTGCAGGGCGTTGAAGTTGTCCCTTTCGGTCCCGGAAGAGGCCCGCGCCCTGTCCTTGGCTTCGAGGCGCTTCTGCCGCAGCTGCCGGAGCAGGACCGGGAAGAGCCGCAGTTCGTCCCGTGCGGGGGCCAGCTCCTCCGCCAGCAAAATGGAGGGATACAATGAACGCACGTCGCAGTGCCACACGGGGGCGAAAAATCCCGTGAGCTCCGCCCGGCTGGTGGCTCCGGGGAAGAAGACCGCCCCCTCGGGCAGGGGCAGGGAGTGGCCCCGTTCCAGATAGGCTCCCGTGAAGAGCAGATCAATCTTGCTGCCGTTGCCCCGGAGCGTCACCGACTGGTAGCTTTCGGGGATGAACCGCGTACAGTAGAAGTAGGCCGGGGTCAGGATGGCGCTCAGGGCGCCGATCTGCTCGGCCGGGTGCGCGGCGGGGAGTTTGAAGTGTTCCGCGGCGGCCTCGAGTTCGTAACTTTCCATCTCCCTTTTGGCCACGTCGTGGAGCTGGAGCACGAGAAAGACGTCGATCAGGTGGCGGCCCGGACACTCGTAACGGGGGAAATTGATCTGCCGCTCCCCGATGACCATGCGGCTTCTGGAGACGGTGACGGGCTTTCCGCCTCGCCCGCAGTCGAGGGGGATCTTGTTCTTTGCGGCCCGCTTCTTCAGGATCTCCCAGTCGTTGCGGAAGAAGTCGAACCCCTCCAATACGTCCGGATCCCGGCGGCGGATCTCCTCCGTGAAGGCGGTGATGATTTCCGCCTCGGAGCCGACGAGTTCATCATACCAGCCGGAACTGTCCGCACACGAAATACGGGTGACGGCTCCTTTTTCGTCGGCGGAAACGATGAACTGCATCCGCCGGAGCTCCCCGAACTCCATCCCCTCGAAGAGGCGGATCCCGCTGATGCTCAAGGCGGCGCAGCGGGGTTCCCGGAAGGTGCGGGCGACGACTCCCGCAGGGGCGTTCGCGCCGGGGACCTTCCAGCACAGGGGGAGGTCTCCCGCAAGTCTTTCGGCTCCTTCGAGTTCCTCCGCCGCGACGAAAAAGGGCGAAAAGGGCCGCTCCTCGCATCGGAAGGATGTTCCTTCGTGGAAATAGAGGCGCAGTCGGCTTTCGTCCGCTTCGGCGGCGACGACCTTCAGGAGCCGTTCCATGTCGCAGTTACTCCTCGACGACGGCGTCGAGAATGATCACGGGCTCGGCGGGCACGTCCTGATGGAAGCCGTGAGAGGTGGTCTTGACCTGAGCGATCTTGTCCACCACGTCCATCCCTTCGGTCACCTTGCCGAAGACGCAGTAGCCGAAATACTGGGGCGTGGGAGCCCGGAAGTTGAGGAAATCGTTGTCCACCAGATTGATGAAGAACTGGCTGGTGGCGGAGTCCACCACCTGGGTGCGGGCGTAGGCCACGGAGCCCCGGACGTTGGGCAGCTGGTTGGCCGCCTCGTTCTTGATGGGGGGATTGGTCTTCTTCTGGTTGAAGTTCTTGTCCATGCCGCCGCCCTGGATCATGAAGCCGGGAATCACCCGGTGGAAGAGGGTGTCCTTGTAGAAGCCGGACTTCACGTATTCCAGAAAGTTGGCGCAGCCGATGGGGGCTTCCTTTTCGTAGAGTTCGATCTTGATGTCGCCGAAGTTGGTTTTCAGAGTGACCATTTTTTCTCCTTGTTGGTTGTTTTATCCGAGAGGGAACTTGTCGATTTCGTCGAAGGGCAGGAGCATGCCCGCGGAACGGAGCGTCCCCTTTTCCCGCCAGGCGCGGACCATTGCCCGGCGCATGGAGTTGTCTTCGGGGTAGGTCGCGGGGTCGCCGTCGTCCCGGCCGAAGATGAAGTAGAGCCCGCTCTTCGGCGCGGCGGGGAAGGGGAAGGCCAGCGTCGCCTTCTGAAGCTTCGTGATGTTGGAGGAGGGAAGATACTCCCGCCAGTCGGGGTTGAAGACCCACGAGGTGCAGCCGAAGGCGGCGAAGGTGCGCTCCGGGAAACAGGTTTTTACGAAATCCCTCGCTTCGAGGAAACTTTCCCGGCACTTTTCCAAGGTCATGCCCCCGCCGCCGGGGATATGCATGACGAGCACGCGCGCCTCGGGCGGCAGCAGCCGTTCGTATTCCCGCAGGTCCAGCACCGCCGTCTCCTTCGTGACCCGGCCCGTGCCGAGGTCGATGACCCGGCCCGAAGCGCGTTTTTCGTCGACGGTGAAGACCGTTCCGGGGACCGTGGTGTCGTCGTTGGGGAGCAGGAAACCTTCCGCATCCGGATGCCAGGAGTTCCTGCACAGCGCCGTATAGCGGCCGTCCTTCCTGGAGCGGAAGAGCTCCGGATAGTGACCGGGGACCCCGGAGAGCACGAAGTCGAACCGGCCGATGCGGAAACAGGGGCCGTTCTTGTAGTTGAGCATGAAGGGCAGCGCCCGCCCCTGAAGACCTTTTTCGCCGGGATAGAGGACATTCCGGTTGCCCAGAAGGGGCGTACAGCGGGGCATGGCCCGGTCGGCCAGCTCCAAGGAGAGCCCGTCCAGCTCCATCCGCAGCCGCAGGTGGGGGTAAACGCTCAGCATGATGATGACGTAAAGGACCCCGGTCCGCTCCCCCGTGAGGTCGATATGGTCCGGGAAAGCCCGGAAATCCGGCAGCAGACAGAAAAGCCGGTACAAGTGCCAGGCAAGCGTCCTGAGCAGGGGATCTTTGCGGAGATCGGCGGCAAGAACCTGCATATCTTCCAGCAGGTCGGCCGGGAGTTCCGCGATTTTTCCGGTCTTCCGCAGAAAATCGGGTTCGAGAAAGTACGGTGCGCGGGGCACGGTCAGGAACGAAACATCCGCTCCGGCGGTCACGACGCCGTTGCGTTCAAGGATCTCGGTGAAAAGCATAAAAACCTCGACAAGGGTGGAACGAACTCTTCCGTCGCAGTAATATAACACCGGGGGAGAGGTTTTTCAAGCGCCATTGCCTCGAAAGAAGGGAAAAACACTATTCCCGCCCTTGACAAAACACACCGCGCGGAGCATATTATGAAAGTGTCATGACGAAAATGAAGAAGTTTGCCGAAATCCACACCCTCGGCTGCCGGCTCAACATCGCCGACAGCGCCTTGCTGACCGCCCGGCTGGAACGGGCGGGGTACGAGGTGTGCCGTCCGGGGGAGGGGGGCTCGCCGGACCTGATCGTGGTCAACAGCTGCGCCGTCACCGCCGAGGCTTCCGCCAAGAGCCGGCGGCTGATCCGCCGACTGCGCCGGGAGCATCCCGGCGCGCGGATCGTCGTCACCGGGTGCGCCGCCCAGCTGGCGCCGGACTCCTTCCTCGCCGCCGGAGCGGATCTGGCCCTGCCCAACGCCGGAAAAACGAGCATCCCCGATGGGATCTATGCGCCGGGCGACGTTCCGGAAACGCAAGGCGTTTTCTCCGAAGGAGCGTTGTCCGAATTTCCCTTCCGGAGCCGGGCTTTCATCAAGATCCAGGAGGGGTGCAACAACTTCTGCTCCTACTGCATCGTCCCCTACGTCCGGGGGCGGGAGCGCTCGCGGGCGCTGGAGGAGGTCCTCGCCGACTGCCGCAAGGCCGCGGCGGCGGGTTTTCCCGAGATCGTTCTCACGGGGGTCAATACCTGCGCCTACCGCGACGGCGGGACCGACCTCGCCGGGCTGATCCGCCTTTTATGCGATATTCCCGGCAGCTTCCGTCTGCGCCTCAGCTCCACCGAGCCCCGCATGGACAATTTCGCCATGATCGACGCCATGGCGGGAGGAGGGGAAAAGGTGTGCCGTTTCCTCCATCTTTCGCTGCAGTACGGCTGCGACCGGATCCTCGAACGCATGAACCGCCGCTACACCTGCGCCGAATACCGGGATTTCGTGCTCGAGGCCCGGAAGAAGCTCCCCGGAGTGCACGTGGGGACCGACATCATCGTGGGATTTCCCGGCGAGACGGATGAGGACTTCGCGCAGTGCATGGCCTTCGTCCGCGAAATGGCCTTCGCCAATATCCACATCTTTTCCTACTCGCCCCGTCCGGGGACCCCGGCGGCGGAGATGCCGGGGCGGCCCGACCCCGCTCTGGTGAAAGAGCGCTTCAAGGCTCTGGAAGCCCTCGGTGCGGAGTCGGCGGAATCTTTCGCCCGTTCCCAGCTGGGGAAGGAGGTGCGGGTGATCTTCGAACGTTCCGAAAAGGGACTGCTGCGGGGCTGGAGCGACAACTATCTCGGCTTCGCCGTGCCGGACAGGATGTTCCCGACGGGGAAGATCGTCAGCTTCACCGCAAAGGAAGAGTTCCTGGAGAAAGAGAGTTGCGCCGAATGACCGGCGCGGCCCGCATCGCCCCTACTTTTCCTCTTTGCCGTTCTTGAGCAGGAACACGCCGCCCACGGCGAAGAAGTTGGGATAGATGGTGCTCAGCTTCGGGAACCGGGCCGGGATCGGGATCTCCTCGACGATGGCGAAGCCCAGCTCGCAGCAGAGTTTCCTGAAATCGTCGATGGTGCAGAGCCGGATGTTGGGCGTGTTGTACCAGTGATAGGGGATCTGGGGCGTCCGGGGCATTTCCCCCTTGAACATCAGCTGGAACCGGCAGCTGAAGTGGGCGAAGTTGATGACGCTCACGGCGCAGAGCTTGCCGATGCGGACGATCTCCTGAAGCAGCCGGTCGGGAGCGTTGGTTTCCTGGAGCGTCTGGCTCAGGATCACCAGATCGAAACTGCCCGTTTCCAGAAAATCCAGCGGCTTGTTGAAGTCCCGCTGGACCACTGGGATCCCGTTGGCGATGCAGCGCCCCACGGACTGCGGGTCGATCTCGATGCCCAGCACGTCGGCGCCCCGGTCATCCCGAAGATGCCGCAGGAACGAGCCGTCGCCGCAGCCCAGGTCGAGGACCCTGGCCCCCTCCTTCACCAGTCCGGAGATGACTTCGAGGTCGAGACGCCGATTGAGATCCCGGTGAGCCTTAAACATTTTCGACCTCCCGCATCTGGTTGCCGAGGAAATCCCGGATCAGCCGGCCCAGCGTCTCCACTTCGAGGAGAAAGGCGTCGTGACCGTAGCCGGACTGGATGTTGCTGTAAGAGACCTTCTTCCGGTTCCGCAGGAGCCCCCGGACCAGTTCGTGGGAGTCGGCGGGCGGGAAGAGCCAGTCGCTGGAAAAGGAAACCACCAGAAAATCCGCCTGCACCGGTTCCAGCGCCTTCACGAGGTCGCCGTTGGCGTGGGCGGTCAGATCGAAGTAGTCCGTGGAGCGGGTGATGTAGCAGTAGGAGTTGGCGTCGAAACGCTCCACGAAGCGCCGCCCCTGATACTCCAGATAGCTTTCCACGGCGAAGTCGTGGGCGAAGTCGAAGGAGTAGCTTTCCCGGTCCTGCAGGTTCCGGCCGAATTTGCGGGTCATGGATTCGTCCGACAGATAGGTGATGTGGGCGATCATCCGGGCCACGGCCAGCCCCTTGCCGGGATTGGCGTCGGCCTGACGGTAGTTCCCGTTGTGCCACTGGGGATCGGACTGGATCGCTTCGCGGCCGATCCAGTCGAAGGCGATGCCCTGAGCGGACATCCGCGTGGTCGTGGCGATGGGAATGACGCACTTCATCATGTCGGGATAGGCCACGGCCCACTCCAGCACCTGCATTCCCCCCATGGAGCCGCCCACCACCGCCAGCAACTTTTTGATGCCCAGGTGGTCGATGAGGGCCTTCTGGGCCCGGACCATGTCGGCCACGGTGATGACGGGGAAGGTGAGGTTGTAGGGCTTCCCGGTGTCGGGGTCGATGGAAAGGGGCCCCGTGGTCCCGGAACAGCCGCCCAGCACATTGGAGCAGATGACGAAGTACTTGTCCGTGTCGATGCCCTTGCCGGGGCCGATCATGGTGTCCCACCATCCGGGCTTTTTGTCTTCGGGGGCATGCTTGCCGCACACATGGGCGTCCCCGGTCAGTGCGTGGTCGATGAGAATGGCGTTGGTCCCCGCTTCATTGAGGGTCCCCGCGGTCTCGTAACGGACATTGACCTCTTTCAGTTCCCGCCCGCAGTCGAGCTTCAGGGGCTCGGGGAGCATGTAGTCCCGCGGGACGGTCAGCAATGTGGGCTGCTGTTCGATTTTCTACCTCCGGTCGTTCGATATGCTGAACGTCTAATATACTTCCTGAAAGGGGCTTTGTCAACCCCGGAAGAGAGGGAAACGCGAAGAAATCCGCTTCTTTGCGGAACGACTCTTCAGCAATCCAGCTGAGCGACGAGCTCTTTGAGCTTGCGCAGATTCAGCTTTCCGCTGCCCAGGATGGGCAGTTCGTCCAACTCGACGAAGTCCTCGACCTTGGGGATCCAGATGTTGGGCAGCTGCAGTTTGCGCATCTCCTCCACCAGTTCCGCCGGGACCAGCGTGTCGGAGGCGTAGAAGACCACCAGCCGCTCGCCCTTCTTGGGATCGGGGCGGCCCATGACGGCCACTTCGCGGTTTTCGGTCTTCCGTATGCTCATGATGGCCTCTTCGACGCCTTCATGAGGCACCATTTCGCCGCCGATCTTGCTGAAGCGGGAGGCCCGGCCGGTGATGTAGACGTAGCCGTCGGGGTCCATATAGGCGATGTCGCCGGTGTCGTAGTAGCCGTTCTGGAGCACCAATGCGGTCTGTTCGGGATCGTTCAGATAGCCTTTCATGACGATGCCGGACTTCACCTGCATGCGGCCGGGGTTGCCGGGTTCCAGCTCCACGCCCGTTTCCTGATCCACGATGCGGATGTGGATGCTGGGCAGCCCGCAGCCGATGCTGCCGGGACGGTCGGCCCGAGTCCCCAGGTCGAAGATGGAGTTGTTCAAGTTGATGGTGGCGATGGGGGAAAGCTCGGTGCAGCCGTAGCCTTCGATGATATCCCGTCCGAAGTTCCCCCGGTAGCGCTCGGCCAGCTCCGGACGGAGTTTTTCGGCGCCGGTGATCATCAGCCGCAAGGTGGCGAAGTCCCTGGGGCTTGCCTTGCGCATGTAGCTCTGCAGGAAGGTGGGCGTGGCGGTGAGGATCGTGATCCCGTATTTCGCCACCATCCGCACTACCCCCGAAGAATCGAGGGGATTGAGCACGTAGGCCACCAGCGTCCCGCCCACGGAGGGAAAAGCCACGCCCACCATGAAGCCGTAGGCGTGGAAGAGGGGCAAATTTCCCGCCAGCCGGTCGCGGGCGGTCCAGGCGACCACCCGGATGAAGGCGTAGATGTCGCAGTTGAGGTTCCGGTGGGTGATCATCACCGCCTTGGGCTTGCCCGTGGAGCCGCTGGAAAAGAGCAGCACCGCCTGATGCTGCAGATTGAAACAGCTCAGGGGGGCAACCTTCCGGGCGAGCATGCGCCAGGGGAGCAGCAGCGCCGTCAGGATGACTTTGCGCTTCGCCGCCTTGGTGATGGTGGGGGCCACGTCTTCGAGGCAGACCATTTCGGGCGTCTGCTGCCACTTGATCTTTTCGAGGAAAAGCCGGCTGGTCAGGATCGTTTTCACGCCCGCCCGCTGGCAGGACTCCAGGGCCACATCCTGCCCCAGACTGTAGTTGATCATGGCGGGAGTCCGGTCGGCCATCAGCACACCCAGCGTAACGGAGGTGGCGTTGATGCAGTTGGGCAGCAGGACGCCCACGTAGATCCCGCCCTTGTTGAGTTCGGTGACCTTCTTCGAGATCAGGATGGCCCGGACCAGCATTTCGAAGTTGCTCACGGCGCTGCGTTCGGAGTCCACGAAGATCTTCTTGAAAGGATGCTTCTTCGCCTGTTTTATGAAAGCGGTATGGATGGGCAGTTCATCGGGCTGGGGCCCCATTTCGGCATCGGCGCCCAGCTCGGAGATCCGCTGGCGCAGCATGAAGGCCGAAAGTTTCGGATCCACGGGCGTCCCCACGGCGATGGAAAAATCCACCGGCCAGGAGTTGGGCATGGTGAAGCGGAGCTTCCCCTGATAGGTGGAAAAGAGCCGGCCGCGGAGCATGCCGATGCGGACCGGGATCACGGAGCTTTCCACCCCCTCGGGGATGAGGCGGGAGACCCCGGAGCGGAAGCGCATGATGTTCCCGTTGCCGGAAATGGCCCCTTCGGGGAAGATGCAGACCATTTCGCCGTTTCTCAGCCGCCCCTTGATCTCGTCGAAGAACTGGAGCATCTTCTTGGCATGTCTGGTGCTGGGAACGCTGATGACCCCCAGCAGCTTGAAGAAGAAGCGGGTGGGGAGAAAATCCACGATGCTGGTCCGGACCATGAAGCGCACCCGGCGGGGCGCGACGGCCTGGATCAGGACCATGTCGATCATGGAAATATGGTTGGAAACCAGCAGCACCGGCCCCGATTCGGGCAGATTTTCCAAGCCGTAGGTCCTGAGCCGGATAAAGGTGCATCGAAGCAGAAAGGCGAAGAACTTGAGCACGTAGTAGGGGGAAAACAGCAGGCATCCGCAGGCGAAGAAGGCCAGCACCAGAAAAATGATCTCAACCATAACAAAATCCCAAATGTTTTGCGGACCGCCTGTTCTGAAAAACTTTCAGGCAGTCCTGATAACTTTCCGGAGCGATCCTTCAGTATTCCGAAGTTTCCCTGTCCGGTCCGACTAATATAGCCTCTCGACGGCGATTTTTCAAGAGATGTTGAAAATTTATCATAAAAAAAACGCTTCGAGGTTGAAAAAAATTTTTTTTGTGGTATATTTAGAAAATGCCTGTTGGCATGAACGCGAAAAAACACACATTCAATATAAGGAGAATGAGAAAATGGCCGTACCGAAAAGGAAATCTTCCCGCATGCAGCGCCGTCAGCGCAAGGCCGCCAACCGCTATGAAGGCGTCCAGGCGACCTATTGCCCCAACTGCAACGCCCCCGTGGCTCCTCACCGCGTCTGCCCCGTCTGCGGCAAGTACGACGGCAAGCAGATCCTGAACGTTTCCGAAGAGTAATTCCGCAAAGGGGCCCCGCGGGGTCCCCGGAAACAGATGAAGATCGCCGTTGACGCAATGGGGGGCGACTTCGCTCCCGGAGTGGTGATCGAAGGTCTGGCCGACGCCATCCCCGATCATCCCGACTGCACGTTCGTCCTCGTGGGACACGAGGAAAAGGTCAGCTTCTACCTCGACAAGTACGGGCTGACCGGCAATCCCGCCATAGAGCTCTTCCACGCGCCCACCGTGTGCGAGATGGGGGAGCTTTCGACCACCGCGCTCCGGGGCAAGAAGGATTGCTCCATCACCGCCTGCGCCCGGCTTCTCAAGGAAAAGGCCGTGGCCGCCATGGTCACCCCCGGACATACCGGCGCGACCGTGGCCGCCACCAAGGTCCTCGTCCGCAACCTGCCGGGGATCGACCGGGCGGCACTGGCGGCCAGCATGCCCTCCCAGGCCGGACGCTTTCTGCTGGTGGATGCCGGAGCCAATCCCGACAGCGATTCCCTCAATCTGGTTCAGTTCGCGCTGATGGGCAACATCTACGCGCAGTATCTCTTTCAGGTCGACCGGCCCCGCGTCGGGCTGCTCAGCGTGGGCGGCGAGGACGTCAAGGGCAACGAGCTGACCAAGGAGACCTTCAAGCTCCTCGAAAAACTCCCCATCAACTTCATCGGCAACATCGAGGCCGATGCCGCCTTCGAGGGCGGGGTCGATGTGGTGGTGGCCGACGGCTTCGTCGGCAACGTCTTCCTGAAGAGCGCCGAAGGGCTGGCCCGTTCGACCATGGTCTGGCTCAAGCGGGTCCTCAAGAAAAATGTCTTCCGCTTCATGTGGGCGATGCTCGCCCAGAATGCGTTCCGCGAACTCAAGGCCTACGGTGCTTCCGACGTCATCGGCGGCGCTCCGCTGCTGGGTGTCAACGGCATCTGCATCATCGGCCACGGTTCTTCCAACCCGCTTGCGGTGAAGAACGCCATCCGGGTGGCTGCCGAGTGCGTCAGGTTCGATCTCAACGGCAAGATCCTCGCCGCGCTCGACGAGTGCGGCGACATTGCCAGGAAGCGGCATGAAAAACAGGCTTGATTTATGGGTATAAGGATCGTTGGGACCGGGTCGTACATCCCCGAGAAGGTGCTGACCAACTTCGACCTGCAGAAAATGGTCGACACCAGTGACGAGTGGATCCAGGTCAGGACCGGTATCGTGGAGCGTCATATCGCCCCGGCGGACATGTGCACCGGAGACATGGCGGTCAAGGCCGCCGAAAGAGCTTTGGAAGCGGCCGGGATCGACGGCAGCGAGATCTCCGCCGTCATCGTGGCCACCACCACCCCGGACTACAATTTCCCCAACACCGCCTCTCTCGTCCAGCGCAGCATCGGCGCGGTTTCCGCCTTCGGGTTCGACATTTCCGCCGCCTGTTCCGGCATGATCTATTCGCTGGAGCTGGCCTATTCGCTGCTGCTGCAGAAAAAATACCGTTACGTCCTCCTCTGCGGAGCCGAAAAACTTTCCTGCATCACCAACTGGCAGGACCGGAACACCTGCGTTCTCTTCGGCGACGGGGCAGGGGCCGTGATCCTGGGCCGGGACGACAGCTGTGACTCCGGTCAGATCGCCAGCGACCTGCACATCGACGGCAATTACCGGGAGATCCTGCAGATGCCTGCGGGCGGAAGCCGGAATCCGGCTTCCCACGAGACCGTCGAAAAACGGATGCACTACATCCACATGCTGGGGCGTGAAACCTTCAAACTCGCCGTCAACGCCATGACGGGCGCCTGCCGGAAGGTCCTCGCCGATGCCGGCATGGAAGGTTCTCAGGTCAAGCTGGTCATCCCCCATCAGGCCAACAAGCGGATCATCGAAGCCGTGGCCCAGCGCATCGGGGTGCAGAAGGAGCAGGTCTTCATCAACGTCAACAAGTACGGCAACACCTCCGCCGCCTCCATCGCCATCTGCATCGACGAAGCCTTCCGCGGCGGTCTGGTCAAGACGGGTGACGTCATCCTGCTGGTGGCCTTCGGCTCCGGCCTCACCTGGGGCGCTCAGCTCCTCCGCGCCTGAAGAAGACGATCCTCCGCCGGGCTCCGGCGGTTTCACAGCAAAAAAAAGCGCGTTTTCAGTTCTTTTCTTCCCGATAGAGAAGCGAACTCAGCTCGATCAGTGTTTCCACCGGAAGTTTGTCCGGCCGTTCTTCCCTGGAAATGGCCAGTTCGTCGAGGGCGCGGTCCACTTTGTCGGCGGGGAAGACCCCGCGGAGCACCTTGCCCATCTGCTTGCGCCGCTGGTTGAAAAGCAGCCGCACCACCGTGGAAAGGTGTTTTCTGTCGCTGTCCGAAAGAGCGAAACGGCCATGTCTTTTGAAGGAGACAAGGGCGGAATCCACCTCGGGCCGGGGAAAGAACACCTCGGGGGGCACGATTTTTTCGATGGTCACGTCGTAAATGCTCCGGGTCACGACGGTGAGGGCCCCGTAAGCCTTGCACGATGGCGGCGCCGCCAGCCGTTCCCCCATCTCCTTCTGGAGCATGAAGAGCATGTACGACGGGGGAGACGGCAGCTTCACCATGTCGGCGATGAAGACCGAACTGATGGAATAGGGGAGATTGGCCACGCAGCGGAAATCGCTCCCTTCCGGATAAAGCTCGCCGAAATTCACCTTGCAGGCGTCGGCTTCCACCAGACGGAAATTTTCCGTTCCCGCGAAGCGCCTGCGGAGCTCGTCGGCCAGACGGTGGTCGTATTCGATGGCGGTGATCCGGGCCCCGGAAGCGACGAGACGCTCGGTCAGGGCGCCGAAACCGGGCCCGACTTCCAGTATCTCTTCATCCTTCCGAGGCGCGGCCTTGCGGACGATCCACTCCAGCAGGTTGCCGTCGAGCAGAAAGTTCTGCCCCAGCCCCCGGCCGGGACGCATGCCGACGGCGTTCAGGCGGTCGGTAAGTTCCTGTTTGTTCATCAGTGTTTGTGTCCGCAGCCGCACCCGCAGCCGCAACTGTGGGTCCCGGCGCCGGGGCAGAGGGACTCATTGGGGCATCTGCCCGAGGAGCCCCGGCCCACGCTGATCCGGTTGAGCTCCTTCTTGACCTTCTTGCTGCCGCAGGCAGGACATACAGCGCTTTCGGAGCTGTTCTTGAGGAGCGTTTCGAACGATTTGCCGCACTTGGCGCATGTGAAATTGAAAATAGGCATGACGGAGTGATCCTTTCCTTTTGTCGACGAACGAATGTTTATCGGAATGCGTTGCGGTCGGGCGCATAGACGATCGTCTTCTTCCACCGGGACCGGCTGGGATCCACGAGAAAGAGATTGGCGCGGCTGTCCAGAAGCAGGAAAGCTCCTTTCATCGCCGGCACGTGGAAGAATCCGAGGGTGCTGTTGCGAGTGGAGGGCTTCAGGGAGTTGATGGGGATCGGACGCCCCGTTTCCCGGCCTTCCGGCATCTGGAATGTAACGATTTTCGCCCCGGCTTCCATGCCCGCGAAAAGCCGGTCCTTCCCGTCGAAGACGGCGGCTCCCGAACCGCGCTCCGCAAGACGGCGGAAATTGCCGCCGCGGAAATACCAGAAACTTTCACCCGTTTCCCCCGCGAAGACGATGGCGGGGATCGCGGCGTCGATCATCACGGTCCGGCGGGGCGTGAAGCCCTCCGGGGCGCGGCTGATGTGTTCCGCCGGGGTAAGTTTGCCTCTTTTGTAGCTGAAGAGCCGGACGCCGTCGGAACTGAAGGCGGCAATGCCGTCCCCGCAGGAACAGACCAGGGGGGCCGTGAGGCCGCTTCTGATCTTGAGCGGTCCCGCGGCGAGATCATCGAGGGCGTATTCGTAGAGAAGATCGGAGCCTCCGGCCGTGCAGATGAGTTTGCCGCCACACTGGGCGAAAGAGGTGATCCCGCTCGTTCCCGCAGGTGCAGCGGCCTGATCGGTGATCTTGCGGGTCTTGAGGTTGACCCGGACGAGGCCGCCGGTCACCTTGTAGGGCTCGAAGGGATGGCGCAGCGCCAGGATCTCGACCGGGGACTTCTCGAGGAAGCGGATCGAGGAAAGGAACTGCTCCGGGATGAGGAACCCGCCGACCAGCTTTTCCTCCCGGATGTCGATGAAGATCAGCCGGGTGGAGTTGGCCTTGCCTTCGCCGCCGACCCGTTCGCAGAGGACCAGCAGTGTGCCGTCTGCGGAAAGATCCGCCCCGGTCAGGTCCGCCGTGCCGATGGCGCTGGAAGTGAGTTTCGACGGCTTCCACACGAAATCCCGGTCCGGAACCCCCAGCAGTGCCGCCGTGGTGTCGGATTTCCCTTTTTTCTTCCCTTTCGGGGCGGGTATGGGCATTTCGGAAAACTCTCCGGTGGGGCGGACCTGCGGACGCTCGTCGGAAAAGGAGGTGACGATAGGGGGCGGAGCCAGTTTCGGCGCTTTCCCCGGATTTTTCCGCTGCGGCGCGCCGAAAAGCCCGGAAAAGAGCAGACCGGGCAGGAGCAGGACAAAAAGTCTTTTCATGGTTATTCCTCGATAAGGGGTTTCCCGGTGGCGAATCCGTTTATCTGACCGCAGGCGACCAGTTTCCCCTGGTCGTTGCGGACTTCGACATAATAGACCCCGGTGCTGCGGCCCCGGTTGATGACTCTGGCCTCGGCCGTAAGGCGGGTGCCGCTCCCCGGACGGACGAAGGAGATGGTGCAGCTCTGGGTCACCATGCCCTGATTTTCGCTGTTGGCGGCCCCGGCGAAGGCGATGTCGGCCAGGGTGAAGATGGCTCCCCCCTGGACCACGTCGTTGCCGTTGAGCATCTGGGGGGTGACGATCAGTTCCGCCTCGGCGAAATCATGCTCCACCCGGGTCAGCCGGATGTTGTTGGCGGCGGCGAAGCGGTCGAAACGGTTGATGTAGTTCCTGATATCCTCGAAGGAAGCCATGATTATTCGCACTCCTCTCCCTCTTATTCGAATGTTCTTTGCATAATTTACTCCCTCGAAGCCTCTTTTTCAAGGGGAAAAGCACGGGCCGGGGCAGATTGTTTCCGCGTCCGGGCGGGGGAGGGGGCCTGCCACTGGGAAATATCGGAATGCCGTTCCAGCTGTTCCTCCACTTCATCGTCGAGTTCATCGAAGAAGTCGCACCCGGTCAGTTTTTCCACATCGTCCACCGTGACCACGAAACGCTGGAGCCGTTCCCGTCCCGCCCGGTTGGGGACGATGAAGGCGATCATCTTCATGGGGGGCGTCATATCCAGGACGACCTTGTAGAAGGCGTAAGGCACGGGCAGGGAAATGCTCCCGTCTTCCTCTCCTTTGCCCTCCTCCGCCTCCTCCGGCGGGAACAGAGGGCCGGTGATGACGCAGAGACACTCTTCGGAAACGGCCCATTTCCTGATCTGGGTCTCCAGCCGCTTCCATATCCCCCGGTTGCACCCCGGCGTCTGCGGGGAAATGTTGCTCATGAAAAAAGAATTGAGAATGGCGGGCTGGGAGTAGCTCATATCCCCCGCCGGGGCCAGATGCCCCCGGTCGAATTTCGTCCCGGTGTATTCGCCGGGCTGCACGGGATTTCTGGTGATGGCCGGATCGGTCCGGAAGGCCGCCGGGCGGCGGAATTTTTTCCCCGTCAGGTGCTCCTTTTTGAGCACGTACCCCACCCAGAGGGCCTGACGGTACTTGTGACTGTACCCGAGAGAGAACCCCTCCCGGTGCAAGATCCGGTCGGTCTCCTTCGGCACCCCGAAGGGCAGGTTTTCCGGCTGAAGGAGCACTTCCTTCCTCTCGGCGGGTTCCGCCGCCGCAAGGGTGAAGACGAAGGACACCAGCAGCGCGAAGAACGCCGCCGCCCGGCTCCACCCCGTGAAGGAGAAATCAAAAAATCTTTTCTTCCGCTCCCGCATCGATCTGCTCCGGATATCCCTGCTCGGGGGCATCTTACCCGATCATGACTTCGAGGCCCGTCATGGCATCTTCCAGCAGTCCCGCTTCGTAGAGGAAATCCAGCACCGTGTAGCGGTTGCGGATCAGCTGGGCGGTCCGGATCCCGTGGAGGAACTGCTCCCGGCTGAGCCCGATCCGGGCGGGCGTCACGGGGCACCCCGCCGCGAGGAGCATGGAGCGCAGCTGTTCGTAAGGATAGAGCTGTTTTTCGAGCTTCGCCCGCAGCCCCTCCCACACGCCCGCGATGAGCTTCCTGCGTTCCAGGGCGGCCTCCCCGGTCTTGAACTTGGCGAGGGAGATCCGCTTCGGGTCGGGGCCGTAACAGTTCTTCGCCAGCAGCGCGTCGATTTCCGCCGTCCGCGCTTCGATGGAAAGGGGAGCTGTGGCGCGGGACGCGACGGCGGCGTAGGGATTGCCGCAGATGTACTCCATCAGTTTCGCGCCGGCCAGCAGGCCCACCCCCACCTTGAAGCCGTGGGAGACGTCGATGCCGTCCTTCTTGAGCCCTTCCATCTCCCAGACGTGGCCGAAGAGGTGTTCCGAACCGGAGGCTGGGCGGCTGTCCAGCATCATCTGCATGCTGTATCCGGTGGCGGCCAGCCCCTCGAAGATGTTGAGCATATCCTTCGGGGCCGCCACCCAGCGGCGGATATTGCCCTGGATCATCTGCCACACGTCGGGCCGGATGGGCTGTTCCCCCGTCGCATCGGCGATGATCCAGTCGGCTCCGGCCACGATCTTGGTCAGCAGATCGGCGTACCCCGAACTGAGCATGGGGGCAGGGGCCGTGGCCATGACGGAAGTGTCGGCGCAGATGGCGTGAGGCGCGGGGCACTTCACGGTCTGTTTGTTGTGATTCACGGCCAGCGCCGCTCCGGCGGAAGTGAAGCCGTCCACCGAGCAGGCGGTGGGGACGCAGCAGTAGGGGAGCTTCTTCAGCCCGGAAGCGCACTTGGTGAGATCGTTGATGACGCCCGATCCCACCGCCACGGGAACGCAGTTTTCCGGCATGAGCGAAGCGAGCTTTTCGGAATAGGCGAAATCAGGGTGCAGAACGGGCGTCCCGGGGAAGATACAGGGCTTGGCGGGCGTAAGACCAGCTTTGTCGAGCAGCTCCTGCGCCTCGGCTCCGGCGGCGCGCCAGGTGTTGTCGTCGGCGACGATCCACGGGACCTTGCCGGGGAACTCCTGCTTGAGCAGTTCCGGCAGGTAGACGAGAGCGCCTTCGCCGAGGACGAAACATTTGGTGTCCAGCCCGGCGGGGACCGGGATGACCGGCATGGCGGAAGAATTCATGATCCTTTTCCTTTCCTTATGATCGATAGACCGGGCGGGGGATGCGGACACGCTGCAGGATCCGCCCCGTCTGGTCGATGTAATCCGCGTCGATGAACTCCCGCGAGAGAGCGATCCCGGCGGCGGAGTAGTCGACGGGATCGGTTTTCGAAGGAACGCCCGTCACGATGGCGGGAGCGCTCTGGCCGAAACGGTCGCGGGCACTTCCGGGGAGCGTGACGTAATTCTTGTGCTGGTGGCCGAAAAGCAGGCAGTCGGGGCGGATATATTCCCGGAGCAGCCCCGTCCACTGACCGTACAGCTCCTCTTCGATGTCGAAGGGCGGGGGCAATACGTCGGTGAAATCGACGTGGGAGACGGCCAGCCGGTATTTCACGCCGGGAGCATCGAACTCCTCCGCGCCCCGCCCTGCCAGCTCCCGGAGCCACTGCGTTTCCCGGAGCCGCATGGCGTGGCAGCAGACCACGCCCCCGTGCTTTTCGTGCTCGTCGGCCCGGATCTCGCCGCAGTCCAGTGCCACGCCCCAGACGGGCCCCAGACGGAAGGTAAAATAGGTCTTCCCGCCGTCGAGGGGGATGCACTCCTCCACCCGTTCGGGCCAGGGGCCCCGCATGTCGTGATTGCCCCGCAGGAAGACCGCCGGGATCTCCCCCCGCGTCAAGGCGGCGGCGATGAAGTGGTCCGTCAGCAGACTTTCGCAGGTCATGCAGTTGCCGTGCATGTCGCCGTTGACGATGAGGAAGTCCATCTTGCCGAAGGCTCTGGCGGCGGCGATGCCGGACTCCATCCGGCCGTGGACGTCGGAGATCAGAAAGAATCGGGGGCCTTCGGACTTGACGGGGCGGAATTCGACGGTGACTTCACCTTCCGCCGTGGGTTTGTTCCAGTCGGAGAGGCGCTCGGCGAAACAGCGGTAGCCCACGGTGTAGCGCTCCGCCTTCTCCAGCTCATCGGCGGGAACGTAGACCTGGTGGACCAGCCGTTCCGAACGGAACACGCCGTTGAAATCGTCGTAATAAGTATTGCCCCCCACCCGGCACCAGACCACGCACCGGGTCGCCGGTATGAGAGTGATGCAGTAATTCCGACCCACGGCGTAGACCGCGGGCGGCGCCCGGAAAACTTCCGGGGGAAGGGCAGGGAGCATGGGGAGATCGGCCATGACTTTTCAGCCCTTCGCCCCGCGTTCGATGCGCTGTTCCTCCAGGATCCGGCCCGACTGGTCGATCCAGCGCACGTCGATGGCCTTCTGCGAAAGGGCGATCCCGGCGCCGGAAAATCCGGTGCCCTGCTCGCCGGGTTCAGGGACGCCCGCGACGATGGCGGGGGTGCCAAGATCGAAGATGTCCCGTTCCGTCCCCGGCATGGTGATGTAGTTCCGGTGCACATGACCGTAAAGACAGCAGCAGGGTTTTATTTTCTCCCGGAGCACCGCGCACCACTGCGCGTAAATATCGTATTCGATGTCGAAGGGGGGCTTGTGGGGCTCCGAGAAGTTGATGTGGGCCACGGCCAGACGGTACTTCACGCCGGGAGCTTCATATTCGGAACTCTTCCGGTCGACGAGATCCCGCAGAAAGGCCGTTTCGCGGAGCCGGAATTCGTGGCAGCAGTTGACGCCGCCGTATTCGCAGAACTCGTCGGGCTTGTCCTCGGCGGCGTCCAGGATCACGCCCCACACCGGGCCCAGCCGGAAGGTGCCGCAGGAGCAGCCGCCGGGGAGGGGGGCCAGTTCGGGCTGTTTTTCCGCCCACGCGCCCCGCAGGTCGTGATTGCCCCGCGAAAAGACCGCCGGGATCTCGCCGCGGGTGATGTTCCCCGCGAGGATATGGTCCGAGAGCATCTGTTCCAATGTGGCGCTGTCGTTGTGGATGTCGCCGTTGACGATGAGGAAATCCATCCCTTCGAAGGCTCTGGCGGCGGCGATGCCCGCTTCGATATGGCTGTGCACGTCGGAGATCAGGTAAAATTTGGGATCCTCGGCCGTGACGGGGCGGAAATCGAAGGAGACTTCCCCCTCTTCGACGACCTTGTTGTAATAGGGGACCCGCTCCTTGAAAGTGCGGAAGCCGACGGTGTAGCTGCCGGCCCTGTCCAGTTCCGCCGCGGGAACGACGATCCGGTGAACGGGGCACTCGGAACGCATGACGCCGTTGGCCTCGTCCCGGTACACTTTGTCCCCGACCCGGCACCACATGACCGCCCGTGTGCCGGGCACGATGAAAATGTGATAGTCTTCCCCCACGGCGTAAACAGCGGGGAACGCACGGAAGACGGCGGGAAGTTCGACGGCAGACATGAGATTCGGAGCTCCTTATGAAAAAAACGAAATCATTCTCCGCTTAATATAATCTCTTCCGCAGGGGATTGCAAGGCGGAAAAACAAAAAAACGGCCCGAAAAAAAGGGCCGTCCGGGACATCATGCCGGACGGCCTTCGAACCAAGGGGCAGGGCAGGGGCGTTTCAGCGGAACATGAACCACACCCCCACGGCCAGAAAGACGACCTCCAGCGCGACCAGACAGCAGGTCCGGAGAAGGTGCGATTCCGGTTTCACCATGCTGCCGGGAGCAGTGGATCTCCCCTCGAGCCGGTTGAATCCGCCGCTGTAGAGATAGCTGCGGAACTTGCCCTGTTGATGGCGGCCCCGTGAGGATCTTTTTTTGACCGTATAGGACATGACGAAAGCCCCTTCGCGCCTTCAAGGCGGCTTATTCTCCGGGGATGAACTTCTCGTTCCCCTTGAGGGCGGCGATGGTCTCGGTCAGGATCTTGACGGCGCCTTCGGCGTCTCTGAGGTCGCAGATTTCCACCTGGGAGTGCATGTAGCGGTTGGGGATGCTGATGAGCGCCGTGGCCACGCCGCCCCTGGTCAGCTGGATCCGGGCGGTATCGGTGCCGCCGGTGGCATTGTGCTGGGCGTTCTCCTGCCAGGCGAGCTTTTTCGACTTGGCGATCTTGCGCATCATGGCGCCGAGGACGATGTTGTTGTCGCAGCTCCGGTTCAGGACGGGGCCCCGGCCCAGCCGGACGTCGCCCAGACTCTTCCGGGGAATGTCGGGCAGATCGGTGGCAAAGCCCACGTCGATGGCGAATCCGACCTGCGGATCGATGGCGAAGGCGGCGGTCTGAGCCCCGCGGAGCCCCACCTCTTCCTGCACGGTGCCCACGCCGTAGACGGCCACGCTGAGCTTGCGTTTGGAAAGGGCCCGCATGGTTTCGGCCACGACGAAAGCGCCGATCTTGTCGTCGACGCCCTTCGAATAGAAGCGGTTGGCCCCGAGGAAGCGGAAGTTGGACCGGATGGCCGCGAAGTCCCCCACGGAGACCAGCTTTTCCGCCTCTTCACGGGTCTCGGCGCCGATATCGATCCACATGTCGCTGAGTTCGAGGGCCTTGTTGCGCTCGGCTTCACTGAGGAGATGGATGGGCTTCTTGCCGATGACGCCGGGGACCCGGCCCTTCGGGGTCAGGATCTCCACCTCGGACGCGGGGATATTGAGCTTGTCGATGCCGCCGTTCTTGCGGAAGTTGATAAGTCCGTCGTCGGAAATGTAGACGATCTGGAACCCGATCTCGTCGTAGTGTCCGGCCAGCATGACCCGCATCTTCGCCTTGGGATTGAGAACGGCTATGGAGTTGCCCAGGACATCGGCCCGGACCTCATCGCAGCAGTCGCTCAGGTACTCGCGGAAGCTCTTCCCCGCCTCGACCTCGAATCCGGAAGGACTGGAACAGCGCATGAAACTTTCGAGAAACTGCCGGCTTTTGTCATTGAACATGATGACATTCCCTTTCGTTGATGTTTTTGTCTTGCAGAAAATATAGCACGGTCCGGCTTGAAATCAAGGGCGTTTCGCAAATTTTCCGAAAAAAAATCCCCTGTCCGGGAAGGGCAGGGGAGCAGTGAAGCGAAACGGAACGGACTTACTTCATGAACGAAGTCAGATCCTTGACCTGGCCGTCGAGGATGGAGTTGTAGACCGCATCGCCGATGGAGATGGCCCGGAGACCGTCCACGCTCTTGGCGAGGATGTCGAACTTGCGGGCAGGATCTTCGCCGAGGAAGATGTCTTCGCGGATGACGCCGTCGCCGCCGCCGTGTCCGCCTTCGCGCTTGACGATGTCGATCCGCTCACGTCCCTCGAAGATGGGGAAGTAGTCGATGACCTGAACGCCGTCGGGATTGGGGTTGGGCAGAGCCGCGCCGCCCGCGCCGCCGAATTCCATGGTCTCGATCCGGCCGTGGGTGCCGTTGAAGGCCAGCCGGTACCCCTCGTAGGGCGTGGAGAAGTTGGCGGAGTAGTTCAGCAGCACGCCGTTCCGGTACTTGACGTTGGCGATGAAGGTGTCGAAGATGTTGATCTCGGAGTCGAACATGCACATGTCGGGCCGGTAGGTGGTGAAGAGCTTCTTGGGGCCTTCGAAGGCGTTGATGTGGTCATCCTTGGCGAAGATGGCGGAGTTCCGGGTCGCCCAGCGGGCCTTGTAGGGGCACTGCATCTTTTCGGGGCACTCGTTGCAGTGGCGTCCGTCCTTCCTGGAGGGGTTGAAGACGCCGTTGGGGCCGTAGTGGTTCAGGGCGCCGAAGGCGTGGACGTATTCCGGAACGCCGTCCACCCACCAGTTCACCAGATCGAAGTGGTGGCTGGATTTGTGGATGGAAAGACTGCCGGAGTTCTCGCGCATCCGGTTCCAGCGATGGAAATAGCTGGATCCGTGCTTGATGTCGATGTACCAGCAGAGATCCACATGGGTGACCCGGCCGATCTTGCCCGACCAGATCATTTCCTTGATCTTGGTATGAACGGGGTTGTAGCGGTAGTTGAAGGTGCAGATGACCTTGCCCTTGGACTTGGCTTCGGCGGCCAGGACTTTGAGGGCGTCTTCGGTGTTGGTGGTCATGGGCTTTTCGGAGATGACGTCCACGTCATAACCCAGACCGCGGACGATGTACTCGACGTGGAAGCGGTCCATGCAGACCACGAGCAGCGCGTCGGGCTTGGTTTCCTTCATCATCTTGTCGAAGTCGGCGGCCAGATATTCGGGCACGTCCTTGGCTTCGGGGACCTGTTCCTTGCAGACCTGGAACCGGAGCGGGTCGATGTCGAGCATGGCGACCAGTTCGGCGCAGTGCTGAAACTGACGGAGCATAGGGCCAATGTACATGTAGATGGCTCTGGACGACACGCCGCAGACGGCGTACTTCTTTCTTTCCATTCTGAAAACTCCCTTGTTTGGTGGTGGGTTGAAAGAGTGTCTATTCATATAATATAGCGCCGGTTTGTTTTCCCGTCAAGAAAAATCAGCCGGGAAAGAGGGGTTTTTGTCGATATTTTCGCATTTTTCCCGTCGAGGAACGAAAAGGGCAGGGGACCGAAAAAGAAAAACTCCGGGGAAGGACGCTCCCCGGAGTTGACCGGTGCTGCCCGGAAGGGCAGGAGGGATGTCAGCGCTTGACGCGGGCGTTGCCGCTCCAGATGCTCCAGACCTGCTCCTCGTCGGCGGGCTGGCCGTAGTCGGTCAGGTGGGTGGTGGCGAGAGCGCCGGTGGCCCAGCCGAACTGGATCCACTTTTCCTCTTCCCAGCCCTTGAGGATGGAGTAGAGGAAGCCGCCCACGAAGCCGTCGCCGCCGCCGATCCGGTCGAGCACGTGGATCTCGCGGGGTTCGACCACGGACCACTGCCCGTTGATGTTGGTGATGGCGCCCCAGAGGTGGCAGTTGGTGTTGACCACCTGGCGCAGCGTGGTGGCGAAAGCGTAGGCGTTGGGGTAGGCGGCCTTGACGCGGGTGACCATCTCCTTGAAGTTGTCGATCTTTTCGGCGATGCCCTTGCCGCCGGCTTCGGGTCCCTTGATCTTCAGGCAGAGCTGGAAGTCTTCCTCGTTGCCGATGAGGACGTCGGCGAGACCGGCGATCTCGGCGAAGATGGCGGAAAGTTCCTCTTCACGGCCCTTCCAGAAGGAGGCGCGGTAGTTCAGGTCGAAGGAGATCTTGCTGCCGTACTTCTTGGCGGCCCGGGCGACTTCGAGACAGAAGCGGCTGGTGTCGGGGGAGAGGGCGGCGATCAGTCCGGAAAGGTGGACGATCTGGACGCCTTCGGTGCCGAAGATGCGGTCGAGGTCGAAATACTTGACATTGAGCATGCGGCCGACTTCACCGGCCCGGTCGTTCTGGACGCGGGGGCCCCGGCTGCCGAAACCGCTGTCGGCCAGATTGAACTGGTGACGGAATCCCCAGGGACCGCCCTGGTCGAATTCGGGACCTTCGTAATCCATGTGGCGTCCGGCCAGATTGTCCTTGATCATGCGGGCGATGGGGCTGCCCTTGACGAAAGCGGTCAGGACCTTGACCGGGAGTCCGAGATAGGAGACCACGCTGGCCACGTTGGTTTCGGCGCTGGTCACCTGCATCTTGAACATTTCGCTGCAATGGAAGGGCTGGGAATCCACGGGGGTGAGACGCACACCCATGCTGGTGGGGACGAGGAGGGAGTACTTGGCGTTCTTTTTAAGTTCCAGAGACATTTGTTTTTTCCTTTATGTTGGATCGTTTTCGGGAACACGTCCTTAATATAACATCACATTCCCCAAATGCCAAATCAAAATGCCACCGATTTTCCGTTTTTTCGGAAAAATCTCCTTTCCGTTTCGGTTGGGGCAGGGGGGGGCTTGACAAATTTCCGAGTCGTGTTATATTATAAAGGTATGAAGATCGATATCAGATACCGAAGCCGGGGACCGGCGCATATCTCTACACCGTAGCCCCGTCGCTCACTCCCGAAGAGATCGCGGAGCGCGATCCGGCGTGGTACGCCCCCGACGCCCTGAGGTATGACGATTGCCTCTTGATCGACGACTGGGACAGCGACCCGCGGATCGCCATTCTCGACCCGAATTGCGATTATGAAACTCTCGAACTCGACGAGGCGGTGACGAAATACCGCGCGATCCTTTCCGACCCGACCGCATCGAAGCAGGAGCGGATCAAGGCGCATTGCATCCTCGATCTTATCGTTCACCACTCCTGGCTCGACGACCCGAAAATCTCCGCCGACCACCGAGCCCTGCTCCGAAAAACCGCACCCGAGCTTTGGCCGACTGGTTCCTGACCCGTCTTGACGAAAACGCCCATTGTCGGAAAGGCGTTTTTCCGCGTTTTTGCCGCGGGGTTGCGTTTTGCCCATCCCTGTCTCCGGCGTTTCTCAGCCGCCGTTCTATGGCCTTTTCCGCCCCTTTGGGGGTATATACATAACGTCGCATAATGTATGTTATGTTAAGTTTATTATCGGGTCGAAGGGGATGGTGTGCATTGTAATATTTTGGGCGTCAAGGAATAACGAAAGTGTCAATACTTGCTGTTAATAACTTGACAACAGATAAATGGCGGTTAACGGCGGTTAACGGCGGTTAACAGCAGGTGACTTTGCGAAATGGAAAAAAGGAAATGGAAGAGCGGAAAAAAGAGTGTGGTGCATCAAACGGCGGAAGCTCCATCAATCAGTGCCCGAACGGAAAAAGGATGGCAGGCGGGGAAAATCAGAGGGCGGGGGCGGTGCGGTCCTTGCGGAGCGCAATGGCGGCGAAAACCAGAGCGGCGAGAAGTCCGAAGGAGGAGAGAGAAGCCCAGAGCATCAGGGGCTGAGACGTGAATCGGGCGAAGAGCAGGGACCCCACGTAGGGGCCGAGAGAGGCGGCGACGCCGCGGGTCAGCACCCAGCCGGAAAGATACCGCCCTACCCTGCCGGGCGGCGCGGCGGCGGTGATGACGGCGTAAAGGGCGACCTGAACGATGATCTCGCCCATGGTGAGAACGATGACCGAAAAGACCAGGTCGAGGAAACCGTGGGCGAAACTCAAGGTGAAATATCCGCAAAAATAGAAAAGAGCGCCGATGACCAGCCGCCAGTTGTGGGAGATCTTCAATTTGGTGAGGAGCAGCGTCACCGGGATCTGGCCGATGATGATGGTGAAACCGTTGAAGAAGTAGACGAATCCCAGATTGCGCTTGGTGATGCCGACCACGTGGGTGGAGTAGACCGACAAGACGGAATAGAGCTGCGAAGAGAGCATCACCATCAGAAAGACGCCGCCGAGGATGGCCATGATATAGCGGTCCTTCCACAAGGGCGTACCCCCCTCCCCTGCTCCCAAGTCGAAAAGGGAACGGCGCTTTCCTGGCTCCGGGGTCGGCACTCTCCTCCTTTCGGGCAGGACGTACCGGATGTACCTTTCGGAACCGAAACAGATGACCGAAGTCATGAAGAAAAGCCAGTCGTAAGGCAGTGAAGCGAGAAACGCTCCCAAGGCGGGCCCGGCGGCCCAGCCGATGTTGGTGCCGATGCGGATCTTGCTGTAAGCCCTGGCCCGTTCGGCGGGGGTGGTGACCGAACTCAAATAGGCATCGGCGCTGTTTTCGAAGATGACCCCGGTCCCGGCGTTGAGAAAGAAGAAGATGCAGAAGAGCCAGAAGGGCGCTTCGCAGCGGATCAGCAGCGCGAGGCTGAAGAAGAGAGCGGCCCGCCCCCCTGCCCTATCCGCATGAGCCAGGTCCGGGGCATATGGTCCGAAAGCCAGCCCGCCAGCGGCGGGACGAAGATGCTCGCCGAGGCCATCACCGGAAAAACGAGACCCGCCTGCTCCATGGGCAGATGACGGGTCTGGTAAAGGTAGACGGGGATGAAGGGGTAGACGATGGAATAGGCTATGGAGTTGATCGTCCACGAGCCTGCCAGAGCGTTGGCTTTGTCCCTGAAAAATCTCCGGAACGGATGTCTTTTCATTTCATCGTTTTCACGAATCCGCAGAATCCGTCGGCCATGATCTGGGCCGCCAGCGCCACGAGATACATGCCCGTGAGTTTTATGAGAATGTTGACACCGCGGTGTTTGAGGATCCGTGTCACGCCGTCGGCGAAATAAAGGACAAGGCCCACGCCGAAGCAGGCGCAGAAGATGGCTCCGCAATCGAAGATCCGCATCTGCGGAGAGGCGACCTCGGAGCCCATGACGAGAAGCGTTCCGATGGTTCCCGGACCGACGGTGCAGGGAATGGCCAGCGGTACGACGGCGGGGTCGTCGCCGGGCTCGCACTCCCGTGCCTTCGGCGTTCCGCTGTCGCGGACAAGATCGATGCCCGTCAGCAGCAGCACCAGACCGCACCCGAGCCGGAAGGCGTCGAGGGTGATCCCCAGATAACGGAAAATCAACTCCCCGAAAAGAAAGAGCACGATACAGATGATGCCGATTGCAAAAGCCGTGCGCAAAGCAAGCGCCTTTTTACTCCGCAAATCCAGATTCGAAGTAGTCGCGATGAAAAAGGAAAGGACGAAAAAGGGCGTCAGCAGCAGAAAAAGTTTGACGACCAGCGCTATGAAACCGGAAACACTCATGACGTGACCGTCAGCGGTTGTTCAGTTTCTCCTGAAGTTCGGCATCGGCGGCCAGGACCTGTGCCTGCTGCTCCTGCCGGAAAGCGTGAAGTTTCGCCCGGAGTCCGGGATCGTTCAGCGCCAGAATGGAGATGGCGTACAAGGCGGCGTTCTTGCCCCCCGCCTTCCCCGCCGTCACGGCGGCGACGGGCACTCCCGGCGGCATCTGGACGATGGAAAACAGCGCATCCATGCCGTTGAAGGGAGCCGACGGCACGGGGATCCCCACCACGGGCAGGACCGTGTGCGCCGCGATCACTCCGCCCAGATGGGCGGCCATGCCGGCGGCGCAGATGATGACCTTGAAGCCCTGCTCTTCCGCCGAGGCGGCGAAAGCCGCGGCTTCGGCGGGGGTGCGGTGGGCCGAAAGGACTCTGGCGGTGAACTTGACGCCGAACTTGTCGAGAATGTCGAAAGCGCCCTGGACGATCTCCAGGTCGCTTTTGCTCCCCATCACCACGGCAACAGGAGTCGTACTCATGGCAAGATCATTCCTGCTTGTCGGCTTCGGCGGGGGCCTCGGGGGCCGGAGCGGCGGGAGTCTCCTCCGGAGCGGGGGTCTCATCGCCGAATTCGTAGCTCAGAAGCCCCTCGGCGATCTCGAGCAGGGCCACATCGAGGACCTGTTTGGAGTCGCACTTGATCATGGGCCGGGCTCCCAGGGCCAGCTGCCGGGCGCGCTTGGCGGCGACGACCGAGAGGATCTGGGGATCGGGAATACGCTCCCTGGCGCGTTCGAGATAGGCGTTGTTCATGGTGTTCAAACACTCCTTTCTTCAGTAATCGATGATGTCGCGGTTGTTGGCGGTGAGCTTTTCATCGCCGGAAGTCACACGGGCAAAACGCAGATCGAATTCGCGGATCCCGTCGAGGATATAGCGCTCGGCGATGGCGAAACGCTCTTCGCAGATGCAGGAGTCGCGCAGCAGCAGCAGCCCCACGAAGACGATGGTTTCCATTTCGACCAGATTCCGGGCCATGAGGTCGTGATAGGCCGGGCTCTTCCTGGCGGAAACGAACTTGACCGCTTCGCGCTGGCGCTCCAGCAGAGCGAGCAGTTCGGCCTTGAGGCCCTGCTGCTTTTCGCCCGTGATCTTGTCGGCGATCTCGGCCATGCGGGTGTCGATATGACGCTGGACCACACCGCCGATGGCGGCCACGACCTGGAGCTGGGTGGTGCCTTCGTAGATGTTGGTGATGCGGGCGTCGCGGTAGTAGCGTTCGGCGTTGAAGTCCCGCATGTAGCCCGTGCCGCCGTGGATCTGGATCGTGTCGTAGGCGATCTGATTGGCCACTTCGGTGCAGAGGGCCTTGCACATGGGGGTCAGCTGCGCCGCGGCCCGCTCGTAGTACTTCTTGAGCTGGCGCTGTTCGGGAGTGGGTTCCCCCTGCTCCACGATGTGGGTGTAGACGCCCCGCAGATCCACCATTCGCGTGGTCTCGTAGAGGAGCGCTCTTGCGGCGGTGAGCTTGCACTTCATGCTGCTGAGCATGGAGTAGATGGCGGGGAACTTGTCGATGGTGCTCTTGAACTGTTCCCGTTCGGCGGCGTATTTGCGGGCTTCGCGGTAGGCGGCTTCGGCGATGCCGAGGGCCTGGGCGCTGATGGCCACGCGGGCGCCGTTCATCAGACTCATGACGTAACGGATCAATCCCATGCGGCGCTGGCCCACCAGCTTGGCGGGCACGTCGTTGAACTGCAGTTCACAGGTGGCGACGCCGTGGATCCCCATCTTGTCCTCGATGCGGCGGACCACCAGCTGGGGGCACTTCTCGGCGATGAACATGGAAAGGCCGCGGGCGTCGGTCGTTCCCTCTTCGGAACGGGCCAGCACCAGGTGCACCTGAGCGCAGCCGTTGGTGATGAAACGCTTCATGCCGTTGAGGAACCAGTTGCCTTCGGCATCCTGCCAGGCGCGAAGCCGCACTCCGGGCAGATCGGAGCCGAAGTCGGGCTCGGTCAGGTCCATGGCGCCGTCGAATTCGCCGGTGGCGAACCGGGGCAGATACTGGGCCTTCTGCGCCTCGTCGCCGAAGAGACAGATGGTCTCGGCGATGTCCTGGAGCCCGAAGATGTTCTGCAGCGAGGCGTCCGCACGGGAGACCATCTCGGTCATCATGGTGTAGATGCTGACGGGGAAGTTGAGTCCGCCGTAGCAGTGGGGGAGCATGACCCCCATGACGCCCGCGTCGGCCAGATCCTTCAGGTTCTGGACGGTCAGGGGATTGTAGGTCACCACGCCGTCGGCGAACTTGGCTCCGTGAAGATCGACTTCGCGGGAACGGGGATCGATCCGGTCGGCGGCGACCTCGCCCACCACGCTGAGCACCCGGTCGTAGTTGTCGAGGGCATCGGCGAAATCGACGGGAGCGCCGGGATAGGTCTCGGCGAACTTATAGCCGTTCTCGAGCATCCCGACGGCTTCTTCGAGGTCGAGATTTTTCAGCGTGAACGTGAGGTCACGGTTGTCGGAATAGAAGTTTCCCATGGTGAAAAAGCTCCTTACTGCTTGGATTTGAAGGCTTTGATCATCTGCGGAATGACCGTGTTCAAGTCACCGACGATGGCGTAGTGGGCGCAGCTGAAGATGGGCGCGCCGGGGTCGGTGTTGATGGCGATGATCTTCTTGGATTCCGACATGCCGGCCCGATGCTGGATGGAACCGGAAATGCCGCAGGCGATATAGAGTCGGGGACGGACCGTGACGCCCGTCTGCCCCACCTGGTGATCGTGGGAGATCCAGCCGGCGTCCACGGCGGCGCGGGAGGCTCCGACTTCGCCGCCCAGCGCTTCGGCCAGGTCGTAGATCAGCTTGAAGTTCTCCTTGGAGCCAACCCCGTAGCCGCCGGCCACGATGATTTGGGCGCCCTGAAGATCGACCTCCTTGTCGGCCCGGACTCGTTCGAGGACCTTGACCACGGTCTCGGCGTCGCTGAGTTTGACGGCGACCTTTTCGACTTCGCCCGTGCGGGAGGTGTCGGGTTCGCCCAGCTTCATCACGCCTTCGCGGACCGTCACCATCTGGGGATCGTCCCAGGTGTTGACGATGGTGGCGATGATGTTGCCGCCGAAGGCGGGACGGATCTGCATCAGCTTGTCGGTGTAGCTCTTGCCGTTCTTCTTGTCTTCGAAGTCGTCGATCTGGAGATCGGTGCAGTCGGCGGTGAGTCCCGCCCGCTTTTCGGAGGCGACGCGGGGAGCCAGCTCCCTGCCCTTCAGGGTGGCGCCGAAAAGCAGGATATTGGGCTTGCGCTCGCGGATGAGGTCCATGATGACCTTGGCGTAGGGCAGCACGGTGAAAGGTTCGAGGGCGGGATGCTCCGCCAGAAGCACCTTGTCGCAACCGTAATGGAAGAGCTGCGGGACGGCATCGGCGACGCCGTTCCCGAGCAGAACGGCTTCGAGTTTGACCCCGAGGCGGTCGGCAAGTTCACGTCCTTTGCTGATCAGCTGGAGACTGACCGCGGCGACTTTCCCGGATTCCTGTTCCACAAAAACCCAGACATTTCCTCTTTTTTCGCTCATAACATCACCCCAGAGTATGGTCGGTAATCAGTTCATGGATAAGTTCGTTGATCCCGTCGGCGGTGGGGGGGATCTGCTTGGCCTCGCCGGCGGTGAGGACGACGCTCATCACCTGCTTGACCTTGGTGGGAGACCCCGCGAAACCGATCCGGTCGGGTTCGGCGTTCACGTCGGAAGCGTTCCACTCTTCGATGAGGAGCCCCTCCTTTTCCAGCTCGGCGACCTTGGCCGCGGCCTCTTCGGGCGCAAGGGGCGTCTGCCCCGCGGGACGGGCCGCTTCGCTTTTGGTCCGGGCCTTCTTGAAACGCATGATGTTGTGGGCGTTCATGGGCCGGGGCTCGTTGGCGTCGATGACGGTCAGCAGCGCCGGCAGGGGCGAGGAAAGCACCTCGTAGCCGCCCTCGATGGCCCGGCGGACGGTGATGGTCCGGCCTTCGAGGGACTTGACCTCTTCCACGTAGCAGAGCTGGGGAACGCCCAGCTTTTCGGCGATCTGGGGCCCCACCTGGGCCGTGTCGCCGTCGATGGCCTGACGGCCGCAAAGCACAAGGTCGATGTCGCCGAGTTTCCTGGCGCAGCAGCTCAGGGTGTAGCTGGTGGCCAGCGTGTCGGCTCCGGCCAGCGCCCGGTCGGTCAGCAGGATGGCCCGGTCGGCGCCCCGATAGAGGGAGGCCCGGAGCACTTCGGCGGCGGCGGGCATTCCCATGGTGGCGACGGTTATGTGGGCCCCGTAGCGTTCCTTGAGCTGAAGAGCCAGCTCGAGGGCGTTGAGATCTTCCGGATTGAACACCGCAGGCAGCGCGGCCCGGTTCACGGTACCCTCGGGCGTCATGGCGTCGCCGGTGATGTTCTGGGTGTCCGGAACCTGCTTGACAAAGACAAGAACCTTGTAACTCACTTGGTCTTACTCCTGTTTTACCATGTTTTTGAAAGACAAAAGACTATACGGTCACTATAATATAGCACAAAACTCCGGAAATTTCAAATCGAAGCGTGCTCCACGGCAAATCCCCGGACCCGTGCGCCGCCGAAGGGCAGTTCGATCCCCTCCCTGAGCTGCCGGGCGGTGAAGGTGCCGAGTTCGGCCCCTGTCGCCATATCCCGCAACCGTCTGGGACCGTCGTCGGGCAGCTGGAACTTCGCCGTGACGGACTTCGCGCCGGAACCGTTGGCGAAGATCGCCGCCATCCCCTCCCCGCTCTTCCGGGACCAGCGGAAGTAGCCGTCGGGGAGCGAATCGGGATCTTCGGCGTCCTTGTTCCACAGCCACAGCTGCCGGTCGGTCAGGGGCCCCCCGGCCGAAAGGACCTTGAAGGCGGCGAAAATGCTGGAACTGGCCTTGAGCTGTTCGGGCGTCAGGTCGAGCAGGTCTCCCGCCATCAGAGGGTTGCCGACCAGCGCCGTGTAGAGATTTTCCAGAGCGCCCTCCCCCTGCAGTTCGATGAGACTGCCGGAGACCCGTTCCGGGGGCAGCATGGCGGTGAAGGCGTAAAGCCCCTGCCTGATCTGCCTTGCACTGCAAATGTTCCGGCGCAGATTGAAGTTGGAAACATGCTGGACGTCGCTGTAGCGCAGTCCCGCCACGCCGGGGAATTCGGTGCCGAAGACTTCGAAGCTGTAGTCCAGACAGAGGTCCGGGTCGAAGGATTTCATGCTTTCGCGCAAGGCGTAGAGCGACCGGTATTCCTCCGTCACGGAGTCTTCGAATTCGCGATGGTAGGCGTGGTCGTGAGAAGCGCAGCCCACGGTCAGGACGCCGTAGGGGCTGATGATGTTGCTGAAGTCCATCTTGAAGTAGGCAAGGCCGTATCGTTTCGCCAGCTCCTTCAATTTCTCCGCGATCCGTTCCCGGTGAAGTGAAGCGAAACAGCGTATGCCGGGCTTCCCGCCGTTTTTCAGGGAGCCGTCGGGGTTGATGCAGTTGTCGTCCGCATTGCTGCCGGGGTTGCCGTAGTCGGTGCCGATGTTGAACCAGAGCCCGAACTTCACCCCCGCGTCACGGAGGAAGGAGGCGACCTTTTCGAGGCCGTTGGGGAACTTTTCCCTGTCCACCTCCCACGCGTTCCGGGTGAACCAGCCGTCGTCCAGGACGAGGATGTCGAATCCCGCTTCCCCGGCCTTGCGGGCCAGTTTCCCCAGCAGCTCCTCGCTGATGCCCTTCAGGAAGGGGATCCAGGTGCAGTACATGGGCCCCGCCACGGGCGAAAGGGGCGGCAGGCTCCGCCGGACGAGTTCCCGGAAATCGTTGCGGCCGCGGCACTCTTCCCGGCTCCCCGAGTAGAGGAGCAGATAGACTTCGTCCGAGCACCAGCTCTCGCCGGGAGCGAGATACTTGCGGAACACGGGCGTCGACATGGAGTAGCCGTAGCGGACGCCGGAATTCCAGCCGGGATAATACATGACGTAGCGCAGGGGGCCCGGAATGGAACTCCCCGTGAAAAAACCGGCTTTCAGCTTCGCGTCGTGGAACTGCAGCAGATCGTCGGTCCCCGTGATGGTGAACTCGTAGAGCCCCGGCAGACGGCCCTGTTCCTTATAGGCCTGAAGGTCGGTCCGTTCGCCGGGAGCCAGGTTGAAGGTCTCCAGGACGAGGTCGGAGAGCTTGAGCTCCTTTTTGCCGGCGGTGATCTCGATCTTCCGCACGGTCCCCGGCAGATCGGGGTAGATGATCGAAATCAGCGACAGCGTCGCCTGCTCCTTCGGCAGGTCGAAGATGATCTTCAGACTTTCTCCGCCGAAGCCGATCTTTTCCGTTTCGTAAGTCCGGTATCTGAGGGTCTGTTCCTCGCCCGTATTCCCGCGGACGGGCGTATCATTGATCCAGCAGGAAAACTCCGGCGGCCCCTCGCTTCTGGAGTACTCCAGATTCCGGGCAAGGTCCTTGAAACTGATGCTCCAGATGCCCTGTTCCCCCAGCTGGAGCTGACGGCGGAACAGCTTGTTTTCGAGAGTGAATATCCCGTTTTCGAAAGTGATCACGGCGAAAGCCCCCGTCTTACTTCTTCAGCGCCTTGGCGCCGATGTCGTGCCGGTAAAAGGCCCCGTCGAAGGAGATCTTTTCCACGCCCGCGTAGGCGTTGGCGATGGCATCGGCGATGTCGGTCCCGAGGGCGGAAACGCCCAGGACCCGCCCGCCCGCGGTGACGATCTCACCGTTGCGGCAGGCGGTCCCGGCATGAAAGACCACGGCGCCCGTGGCGGCGGCGGCGGCCAGTCCGGAAATGACCTTGCCCTTCTCGTAGTGTCCGGGATAGCCGCCCGAAGCCATGACCACGGAAACGGCGGGCCTCTCGTTCCAGACCAGCTTCGCCTCGCTGAGTCGGCCCGTGGCGGTCTTGTAGAGCACGTCGTACCAGTCGCCGCAGAAGCGGCGCATGACGGGCTGGATCTCCGGATCCCCGAAGCGGACGTTGAACTCCAGCACCCTGGCCCGGTCGTTGTGGATCATGACGCCCACGAAGATCACCCCGCGGAAATAAAGCTTTTCCTTGCGGATCCCTTTCAGGAAGGGGCGGAGTATCTCGCTTTCGATCTGCCGCGTGACGGCTTCGTTGACCACCGGCGCGGGGGAGTAGGCTCCCATGCCGCCCGTGTTGGGTCCTTCGTCGTTGTCGAAGACCCGCTTGTGGTCCTGGGAGGAAACGAGCGGCACGATGGTGTTGCCGTCGCAGAGAGCCAGAATGGAGGCTTCTTCGCCTTCCAGACACTCCTCGATGACCACTTTGGCTCCGGCCTTGCCGAAGGTCCCCTCGAAACAGCCCTTGAGGAACTTGAGAGCGCTGTCACAGTCGGGCGCCACCAGCACCCCCTTCCCCGCGGCCAGACCGTCGGCCTTGACCACGATCTGCTTCGCACCGGAGGCGAATTCTCCGCGGATGTAGTCAGCGGCGGGGGCCTCTTCGGTGAAGACCGCCGCCTTGGCGGTGGGGATCCCGTAACGGATCATGAAATCCTTGGCGAAGGATTTGCTGCCTTCCAGCTGGGCCCCTTTGCGGTCGGGACCGAAGACGGTCAGGTTGCGGCTCTTGAAAACATCCACCAGCCCGGCGCACAGGGGGGCTTCGGGCCCCACCACGGTCAGGTCGATGTGCTCTCTTTCAGCGAAAGCGGCCAGTTTTTCCAATTCGTCTTCCTTGATGGGCAGACACTCGGCGATGGCGGCGATCCCGGCGTTGCCGGGGGCGCAGTAGACCTTGCCCACATCCGCACTGCAGGTGAGCTGCCAGACCAGGGCGTGTTCGCGGCCGCCCGAACCGACTACAAGAACTTTCTTCAACATCATTTACCCCACAAGAGTTGTTCGACATATTCCCGTACGCTCCGCAGATTTTCGACGGTGGGCAGGGCCGGAAAATCCGGGAACCGGAATTCCAGATTGCAGGGGCCCGTGTAGCCGTTCCGCCGCAGATCGGCGAAGGTGCGTTTCAAATCTATGACCCCGCTTCCGGGGGGCAGATGGTCCTCCCATTCCCCGTGGTTGTCGGAAACGTGGATATTGCGGATGAGCCCGCGGCAGTTGTCGCAGACCGCCGTCAGGTCTTCGTGCAGATTGGAGTGGTTGATATCGACGGTCATCCGCAGATCCTCCCGGTCGAAGGAACGGACGAAGCGGGCGATCTCGGCGCTGTCGGGATAGCGCTGGTTCTGCTTCGGCTTGTAAGGAGCCGTCTCGATGCAGAGCGTGAACCCCAGCTTCGAATAGAATTCGTAAAGTTTTTCCACCTGCTTGCGGAAGCTTTTGCCGTAGGCGGGATCGTTGTAGCGGTCCAGATAGTGCTCCACCACGGGACAGGGGGCGAATTCCGCCAGCGCCTCGACCCGGCGGAAGGCGTTGTCCACGCCTTCCTGCAGTTCCGCTTCGCTGCCCGTCAGGGGGCCGCCGTAGATGCCGTGGATGGACCAGACCTTGATCCCGGACTTCCGGATATCTTCGATCTCTCCCTTCCGCTGCCGCCGCGAAAGCTCCACCATGGTGTAGCCCGCCTGCTGGGCGAGCTCCAGGAAACGGCCCAGAGTCCGGCCGGGTTCTCCGTCCGCACCGAAGACGCTGGTGCTCAAACTGACCTTGTCGATGGTTTCCATAGACTTATCCTCTCCAAACGAAGTTCGACTGTTCGTAAGACTGCATCCGGTATTCGCCCCGCCACTGAGGTTCCCCGTAAAAGGCCGCCGCCTCGTTCCCCGCCCGGCGGGACCACTGCCTCATGACCTCGCTTGAGATCGGGACCTGCCGATGATAAAAACCGTTGGCGAAGACCCGAACCAGGATCCAGGCGCAGGGAAATTGAGGTGTCTGGGGCAGATTGAGCTGAAGAGCCTTGCCGCAGGGGGCGCAGCTGCAGATGTTCTGATGGCCCACGTAGAGCATGACGGGCGCGTTCCGGATCAGCTCCAGCACGTCGCCGATCTCTTCCCGGTTGCCGACGGCCTGATTGGGCTTGTGGCTGATCCGGGGGGCTTCGAAGAGCTGGTAGTGGCTGAAAACGATCACCTTTTCCCCGTTTTCGATCGCCTCGCGGATAGCGCGGGCGTCCTCCGCATGGAGCCGCTTGTCCGAGGTGTCGGCCCCGATCCAGGTGCAGTCGTGCAGACGCATCCGCCAGCTCCGGGGACCGCAGAAGCGCTCCCAGTATCCCCGTTCCGGGTGGTCGTGATTGCCGGGAAGGAGGTGGACGGGGAGCTCCGCCTTGTCCAGGACGCTCCGGGAAAGGCGGTACTCCTCTTCGGTGCCTTCGTTGGTGATGTCGCCCGGCAGGACGACGAACTCCGCTCCGAGTTTCCGGGCGGCGGCGAAGGACTCCGCCGCCAGCGCCGCGGACTCGACGAAGAAGCGGCCTTTCCGGTTCTCCTCCTTGACGGAAATATGGGGGTCGCTGATGAGGGCGAAACGGCAGAGCTCGGGGCCTTCCGGAGCGGGGAGCGTGGTGAAGTCGAGCCCCACGCCGGAAAGTTCCGCATGGTAAGAGGTCGCCGGAGCGAGACCGGAGACGCGGAATCTCCCGGTGCCGCAGGCTTCCAGCGACTTGATCTCCCTGCCGTCGATCGTGAGCACGGCAAAGCCCGGCCCTTCCAGTTCGTACCCGAAAAGTGCCGAATCTTCCGTGACGTCGATGATATCCGCGTAGTTCATTTCCTTAATATAACCTCCGAAACTTCCCGTTGCAAGTCGAAAAGGGTCCTCAAAAGGAGCAAAAGCAGGGACAAAGCGCAAAACTCCGCCGGAAGGAACCAGACGACCGCCCCCGTCACGAGCAGACCGGCGATGAAAAGTCTCCCCCTGCCCCCGCGGCGGAAGGCTTCGAAACAGTCGCCCCACGCGGCGCAGAAGGCCCCGATGAGGGCCGGGTAGGCCGCCATGATGAACCTCCGGGCGTCGCAGTAGGTGTGCGTGTAGCCGAAAAAGAAGAGGATCAGGGGGATCCCGAGGAGCGTCAGGGCGATGCGGGTATATCGGTTTCTCAGGAAGAGCAGCCCGGCGATCCCGGCGGCCATGAGCAGTTTGTTCGCGCCCATGAGGAATTTGATGTTCCGCAGTTCGGCGAGGATGGCCCAGGCGAAGCCCGCCGACGGGCGCTTTTCGGGCGGAAAGTCCAGGTAATGGAGGGAGTAGCCGAAGGTGAAAGGATCCCCGAAGTGGTGTATGTTGATCAGGAACTGCCAGCCGAAGACGAGGAAAAATCCCCCCAGCGCGGCCACGGCGGCCCGGAACAGCGAAGGCCGGGAGCGCTCCGGCAGACGGAAGAACCAGATGAAAGCGATGAGGGGCGAGAAGAAGATGTAGTTGATCCGGAGCAGACAGCAGAACCCGTAGGCGAGCCCCGTGAGGAGAGCTCCCCGCCAGTCAGGCGGCGCTTTCCTTGCCAGCAGCAGCGTCAGCAGCACCGCCAGCAGTCCGGGGGTGTCGCTCATGCCGTTGAAGCCCGTGTGGATGCAAACGGAGTAGAAGCGCCACCAGTCGGTCACCCCCTCCGCGAAGCAGGGCAGTGCGAAGATGGGGTCGAACGTCAGGGTGTTCCACAGCTCCGAGTGGTAGACGAAGAAGGGGTAAATCGCCCAGACCAGCACCGCGGCGAAGGCGCAGCGGCGGCCGACGCCGAAACTCTTGAGCAGAAGAAAGGCAGCCGCCAGGGTCGCGGGACCGAGGACCAGTCCGCCGAAGTGGCAGAAGCCGACGGCGATGTCGTAATAGTCCCGTGCTCCGCAGAGGAGCACGAAAGGCAGATAGAGGAGCCCCAGACCGACGGTGAAGTTCCACGGCCCCCGGAAATCTCCGCGGAGCATGTCGGAAACGGTCTTGAAATACCCCGGCTCGTCGGCGGCGCAGGGGAGCGCATTGCCCCAGAAGGAGATCTCGCAGAGGAGCAGGATCTGCCGCAGAAGCACGGCGATGAGGATGAAACAGAGGCTTTCGCGAGCCGAATCGGGAGGGATCGTCTTGAGGATTTTTCCCTTCACGAGCAGAAAGATAACCGCTCCGAGGATCCCGACGGCCAGCGCCGTCGCCCACAGCCGCCACTCTCCGGGGGGCGTCACGAAGATGTTTTCTTTCGTCGTTTCGTCGACCGTCACTCCGGGGGAGACGAAGCTCCCGTTCGCGAGTTTGAAAAAGGGAACGTAATAGGCGATGGGATGACGGACGGAAAAACGCCGCTCCGCGGGCCCCGCGACCGCGTATCTGCCGGGGGGCAGGACGGCGGTGCGCTCCGAGAAAACGTTCGGCTCCCGGAAGACGGGAGCGGGCCGTTCCAGCAGCAGTTCCGCTCCGGAAAGCGCGGACCAGCTGAGGAGCGCCGTCAGCAGAAGCTTAAAGAGCGCCGATGAAAGGGATCTGCCGCCCATCTTCGTCACAGTCCATTCCGTAGCCGACCAGATAGCGGTCCGGCGCGTGAAAGCCAACATACTCGGGCAGCGGGATCTCCTCCGGACGGGGAATATCCTTGACGACCGCCACCGCCGCCCGGACGCTGACGGCCCCCTGTTCCATCATGAGGGAACGGAGTTCGCCCAGCGTATGGCCCGTGTCGAAGACTTCGTCGATGAGCAGGATATGCCGGTCCCGGACGTCGAGTTTCATGGAGGAACGGAAATCCAGTTCTCCGGAACTGCGTCGTCCCCGGTAGCTGGAAACGCTGATGGCATCCAGTTGGACCGGAACGGAAATGCTCCGGATCAGGTCGGCGGCGAAAAACATGCCGCCGTTCATCAGGACCACCGCGAGGATGGACTTCTTTTTCCGGTAATCGGAACTGATCCTTTTTCCCAGTTCCGCCGTCCGCCGGGCGATCTCTCCGGCCGTGAACAGGACTTCCAGTTCGTCGGGGGTCATTGCCGTTCTCCCAGCAGAGCCCGGATGGCCGCCATGATCTCGGGAACTTCGCTCATCCGGCCTTCGCCGTCGGCGCCGCAGGCCACGTGTCCCGAAACGGGGCCGATGACCGTCACCCCCCGGGACTTGAGTTTGGCGATGTTTTCCCGGCAGGCGGCGTGGCGCCACATTTCGGGATTCATGGCGGGGGCGATGGCGGAAGGGCCGTTGAAGGTGGCCGCGAAGGTGGTCAATGCGTCATCGGCGATGCCGCAGGCGTATTTGGCGATGAAGTTCGCCGTGGCGGGAGCCGTGACGAAAAGGGCCGCGCTCTGGGCCAGGGAGACGTGCTCGGGCTGCCACTGGGGCAGATCCCAGAGCGAAGTGACCACGGCGTTCCGGGAAAGGGTCCGGAAGGTGAGCGGCGTGACGAAACGCGCCGCATTTTCGGTCATGAGGACCCGGACTTCGAAACCGGATTTCACCAGTTCACTGCAGAGCGCCGCGCTTTTGAAGGCGGCGATGCCCCCCGTGACGCCGAGAGCGATAAGCTGCTTTCCCATTTTACCGGAAGATCTCCTGCCTGAGTGTGCCGGTCAGCAGCCGGAAGGAGCGCAGCACGGCGGCCAGATCGGCGGTCGCCTGCTCCAGATCGTCGTTGACCACCACGTAGTCGTACAGTCTGTAGTTCGCCAGCTCCGACCGGGCCGTGCCCAGCCGCAGCGCCAGCTGTTCTTCGCTTTCGCTGCCCCTGCCCCGGAGCCGGGATTCCAGGATCTCCAGCGACGGGGGCGCGATGAGGATGAAATGGACCGACCGGGCCAGTTCCGGCGAAGTTTCGGCCGCGGCACGGATCTGCTTCGCCCCCTGCACGTCGATGTCGAGCAGGACCTGCTCGCCCGCCTCCACACGCGAAAGGACCTCGCTTTTCAATGTCCCGTAGCGGCGGCTGAAGACGCCCGCGTATTCCAGGAATTCCCCCCTCCGGACCTTTTCCTCGAACTCTTCGGGGGTGAGAAAGTAGTATTCCCGGCCGTCGACCTCGCCGGCCCTCGGGGACCTGGTGGTGCAGGAGACGGAAAAACTCAGGTCGGGGAGGATCTTCCGGACATTGCCCACCAGCGTGGATTTTCCCACGCCGCTGGGGCCGGAAATGACCACGGCACTGCCGTATCGTTCAAAGGTCTTCATCAGCAAAAGCTCCGCATGATTTCCGCCATCCGGGGAAGTTCCAGCGTTCCGGGAACTCCCTGCACTGGGCGGGTTTCGCTCGTTCTATGACGCAGCAGGCCTTTCCGGAATCGTCGGCGCCCAGGAATTCGCAGACTCCCTCCGGCGTTTCCACGAGGCTCAGGTGCATCCGATCCGGAGTGATCCGGGTATGGTGTTCGTAAAATTCCTCCGCCGGGATCCCGAGAAGCGCGGCGATGGCCTCGGGCTCCCCGGTTTTCAGTTTGACGGCCCCCGGCCAGCGGCAGCAGTTGCCGCAGCGGCGGCAGACGAAACTTTTCACGTGTCAGAAGCTGTCCAGCGTCAGGTCGTCCTGCTTGATGTCGATGAGGAAGAAGCCCAGCGCGAAATCGACCCACTCCATGGGGTGGATGTAGAGGTCGCCGTCGATCAGCAGCCCCAGGGAGCCGCCGATGGCCCAGTAGTCGCGGGAGCCGGAAAAGAAGTCGTAGGTCCGGACCGTGGGATCGGGAACTCCGGCGCGCATTTCCACGTAGTTGTCGACCCAGGGAGAGTTGGAGATCATGGAGTAGTGCTCCTCACCGATGCAGATGAGGGAGTAATACCACATTTCCTCGATGCCGCAGCCGTACTGCCGGTTGTGGGCCTTGTAGAGCTTGGCGGTGGTCCCCCACCCTGCCCCCACGTCCACGGCGCGGGTGAACATGAGCCGGGCCTCGGCGACCGCGCCCACGCCCAGATTCAGCGTGAACATGTCGAGGGCGTCCAGGATCCGGTTGGGGATGTAGAAGACGATCTTTTCGGGAAGCCGGTCGAAAAACTCCTGCGTGGAGCTCTTGGGAGCGGTCCCCTCGGCGCCTTGAAGCGGAAACGAAAAAAGCAGTCCGGCCAGAACGGCGGAGCCCAGAAGCAATTTTTTGAACTTCATAGTCCAGTGTCCTTTCTAAATCCAAAAAACGACGGTTCGACGTGTACCGCCTATAAACTAATATCATTTGCGGGATTTTGCAAGGGGAAAAGCCGTTTTTTTTCGAAAATTCCGTCAAAAAGGGACTTTTTTGCGACAAAAACGCGCCGCGGGGCATGCCGGGACTTGACTTTTTCCCGCATGCGGGATATATTAACAGGAAGCAGTGTCTTGCTGGAGCGCGCGAAGATCCGAGTGGAATTTTCGTCGTTGCCGTCATCCGGCCCCTGCCGCCGAGGGGTGGGCCGGGGTACGGCAACGGGATTCCGCCCCTGAGCTGCGCTTCAGCCGGCAACGTAAGCCAAGTCAAAACAATTCCAAAGGAGAAAATGAAAATGGCTGAAGAAAAAATCGTTTTCGAGTTCGACGGCTCCCGCACCATGGAGATCTCGACCGGCAAGGTGGCCGGGCTTGCCAACGGTTCCTGTCTCGTCCGTCAGGGCGACACCATCGTGCTGGCGGCGGCCTGTTCCGGCGCGGCAAAAGAGGGCGCGGACTTCTTCCCGCTGCAGATCGACTACCGCGAAAAGTACAGCGCGGCGGGCAAGTTCCCCGGCGGCTACATCAAGCGCGAAGGCCGCCCCTCCACCAAGGAGATCCTCACCTGCCGCATGATCGACCGTCCCCTGCGGCCCCTCTTCCCCAAGGGCTTCTTCAACGAGGTCCAGATCCAGTGCCTGCTCCTCAGCGCCGACGGCGTCAACGAGCCCGACGTGCTGGCCATGGTGGCGGCTTCCGCCAGTCTGATGCTCTCGGATCTGCCCTTCCTCGGCCCCATCGGCGCGGTGCGCGTGGGCAAGGTCAAGGGCCAGTACGTGATCAACCCCACCCGTGAACAGATGAAGGAGAGCACCCTCGACCTGATTTACGCGGGGACCCCCGATCTGGTCATCATGATCGAAGGCGAAGCCGAATTCGTTTCCGAGACCGAGATGCGCGAAGCCATGTACGCCGCCAACGAGGCCATCAAGAAACAGTGCGCCGCCCAGAAGGAGCTGGCCGCCAAGGCCGGCCGGGTCAAGAAGGAATACCACTACTACCTCGTCCCCGAAGCGCTCCAGAAGGCCCTCGAAGAGTTCTGCGCGCCCACCATCGAAAAGGTCTGCACCACTCCCGGCAAGGAAGACCGGATCAACGCCCTCGACGGCCTTCTCACCGAGGCCCGCACGGCGCTCCGCGACCGTTTCGCCGACATGAGCGACGCCGACTTCGCCATCGAGACGGCCAAGGGCTTCGACGATTACGTCCGCGACGTGACCCGCAAGCTGATTCTTGAGAAGCAGTACCGGCCCGACGGCCGGAGCATCACCGACATCCGGCCCCTTTCCGCCGAAGTCGCCGTGCTGCCCGTGGTCCACGGCAGCGCCCTCTTCTCCCGCGGCGAGACTCAGGCTCTGGTCATTGCCACCCTGGGCAACGAAAAGGACGCTCAGGAGTTCGACGACCTTTCCAGCGCCACCGGCAGCGGTTCCAAGCGCTTCTATCTGCACTACAACTTCCCCAACTTCAGCGTGGGCGAAGTCGGACGCATCACCGGTCCCGGACGCCGGGAGATCGGTCACGGCAATCTGGCCGAACGGTCGGTTTCCAAGGTCATGCCCAAGGATTTCCCCTATGTGGTCCGCTGTGTTTCCGAGATCATGAGCTCCAACGGCTCCACCTCCATGGCGTCGGTCTGCGGCGCCACCCTGGCTCTGATGGATGCGGGCGTTCCCATTTCCGCCCCCGTGGCGGGCATTTCCTGCGGCCTCGTCACCGGCGAGAACGGCGAAAGGCTGCTCTTGACCGACATTCTGGGCGCCGAGGACCACTTCGGAGACATGGACTTCAAGGTCTGCGGCACCCGTGACGGCATCACCGGGTTCCAGCTGGACCTGAAGCTCCCCGGGATTCCCATCGATCTGCTCTGCGAAGGCATGGAGCGCAACCGCATCGCCCGCATGAAGATCCTCGACGTCATCGAGCAGTGCATCCCCGCTCCCCGTCCGGATATCAGCCCCCGTGCCCCCCGGCTCGAGGTCATCCAGATCAATCCCGACAAGATCGGCGCCCTCATCGGCCCCGGCGGCAAGAACATCCGCGCCATCACCGAAGAGACGGGCACTTCCATCGACATCGACGACGACGGCAGCGTCAAGATCATGGCCGCCAACGCCGAACAGCTGGCCGCCGCGAAAGAGCGGGTGCTGGGCTGCACCGCCGAAGCGGAGATCGGCAAGATCTACCGGGGAAAAGTGGTCACGGTCCGGGATTTCGGCGCTTTCGTCGAGATCCTCCCCGGCGTGGAAGGACTGCTCCACATTTCCGAAATGGCCGACTACCGGGTGGGCAAGGTCACGGACATCTGCTCCGAAGGAGACCTGGTCACGGTCAAGGTCATCGACATCGATTCCGCTTCCGGCAAGGTCCGACTGAGCCGCAAGGCGGCCTTGAAGGAGCTGGGCGACTGAAGCCCGTAACGCTCTGAGAAGCAAGGCGGCCGGAAGCTGGTAAACAGCGCGAGGGCCGCCTTTTTTGAGGGAATTTTTTCGGGTTTTCCGGCAAGACTCGAACGGAGAAGAAAGAGGAGCTTGTGAACTATGGCGAAGATACGCCTGAAAGGGAGTGAGACGGTCATCCGCTGTCTGGAGGAGTTCGGCGTGGATACGGTGTTCGCGTACCCCGGCGGCCAGGCCATCGATCTGCATCAGGCCCTGAGCCGTTCGAAGAAGATCCGGGTGATCCTGCCCCGCCACGAACAGGGGGGCGCTTTCGCCGCCAACGGCTACGCCCGTGCTTCGGGCAAAGTCGGCGTGGCCACGGCCACCAGCGGTCCGGGAGCCGCGAATCTGGTGAGCGGCATCGCCGACGCCTACATGGACTCCGTCCCCACGGTCTTCATCACCGGGCAGGTCTCCAGCCGGATGATCGGGAAGAACGTCTTTCAGGAAACCGACATCATCGGCGTCACCCGGCCCATCGTCAAGCACAGTTTTCTGGTTCTCAACGTGGAGGAGCTGCCCGACATCATGCGCCGGGCCTTCGAGATCGCCGCTTCGGGCCGCCCCGGCCCCGTGCTGGTCGACGTTCCCAAGAACATCCAGCAGTCTTTCTGCGAATTCGACCCGGCGGAGCTGAAAATCACGCCGTGGCAGCCCGTTCCTCCCCGGAAGAGCGATATGGAGCAGTTCCGCCGGATGCTGGCGGGATCCGAACGGCCCTGTCTCTGTCTGGGGGGCGGGATCATCGCCGCGGGCGCTTCCGCCGCCGCCGTCGCCTTCGCCGAACAGTACCGACTCCCCGTGGTGACCACGCTCATGGGCATCGGGAGCATCCCCGATTCCCACGAACTTTCGCTCCGCTGGCTGGGCATGCACGGTACGGTGGCGGCCAACCGGGCGGCCAACGATAGCGATCTTTTTATCGCCCTGGGCGCCCGTTTCGACGACCGGGTCACGGGCCGGGCCGATCTCTTCGCGGCGAAGGCGAAGATCGTCCACGTGGACATCGACGACACCGAGATCAACAAGAACAAACACGCCGATCTGGGGATTCTGGCCGATGTGGGCAAGGTCCTCGAAGAACTCAACCGGGATCCGATCCGGAAGGAGCGGTCCTCCTGGCTCGCTGAGATCGCGGAATGGAAAAAAGAGTTCCCCTTCACTTTCGAACGGCGTCCGGGGCGCCTTCAGGCCCAGCACGTGATAAAGACCCTTTCGCGGATGACCGGAGGGAAAGCCGTCATCGTTCCCGGCGTGGGCCAGCACCAGATGTGGAGCGCCCAGTTCTACGACTACTCCTTCCCCCGCCAGCTGCTCACGTCCGGCGGTCTGGGGGCCATGGGCTTCGGACTACCCGCCGCCATGGGGGCCAAGGCCGCCCTGCCGGGGAAACTCGTGATAAACATCGACGGCGACGGCAGTTTCCAGATGAACATCCAGGAGCTGGGGACTCTGGTCGTCGAGGGGTTGGACGTCAAGATGATGATCATGGACAATCTCCACCTGGGCATGGTGGCCCAGTGGGAGGATATGTTCTACGACCACCACCGGGGCAACACTCTCCTGGGCCGCGCCCGCGGCGGCTCTCCCGAGGGGCTTCCCGGGAAGGAGGAGAACACCCCCTTCCCCGACTTCGTGACCATCGCTTCGGGCTACGGGATCCCCGGCCGTCACGTCTGGAAGGAGGAGGAGCTGGAAGAAGCCATCGGCGAAATGCTTTCCACCCCCGGACCTTTTCTGCTCGATCTGCACACGCCTTACGAGTGCGGTGTGCTGCCCATCATCCCTCCGGGGAAAGATTACAGATCCATCGTCACGGAGTACGAAGAATGATCCTGCACGTAAAACCCTCGCGTCTCGACGGTTCCCTCGCCGTTCCCGGTTCCAAGTCCCACACCATCCGCGGGGTCCTCTGCGGCATCATGGCCGACGGCGTGAGCGTCCTGAAAAATCCCCTCGAATCCGACGACACCCGCGCCGCCGCCGGAGCCGCCCGGAGCATCGGCGCCGAGGTCCGGCAGTTCGCGGACCACTGGGAGATCAGGGGCTGCGGCGGAAAGTTTTCCGACCCCGGCAAGACCATCGACATGCTCAATTCCGGGACCTCGCTCCGCCTCTTCTTTTCCGCCGGGGCAAGGCAGGATTTTCCACTTTCCTTCGACGGCGACGCTTCGCTCCGGACGAGGAAGATGGCCCCCCTCATCCGGACGCTGGAGACCCTGGGGTGCGTCTGCACCTCGACGGAAGGCCACTGCCCCGTCTCCATCCGGGGACCGGTGAAGAGCGGCCGGGCCTTCGTCGACGGCACCAGCTCCCAGTTCCTGAGTTCGCTTCTCTTTTCCCTGCCCTTCGCCGAGGGGGAGTTCGAACTGGATCTGGAACTCCTCAACGAACGGCCCTACGTGGGGATCACCTTGTCGTGGCTTGACTTTCTGGGGATCGAGTACGAAGTTTCCCCCGACTGGCTCCATTGGAAGATCCGGGGCGGCCAGCGCATCGCTCCCTTCACACGGGCCGTTCCGGCGGATTTTTCCACCGCGGCCTTCCCCCTGGCCGCGGGGGTGCTGGCGGGGGGCGAAGTCCGGATCACGAATCTGGACTTTTCCGACTGCCAGGGCGACAAGGCGGTCTTCGAACACTTCCGGCGGATGGGGGCAGACCTCGAGTCCGGCGACGTGCTGACGATCCGGGGCGGAGCCCCCTTGCGCCCCGGAACGTTCGACCTCAACGCCACGCCCGACGCCCTGCCGATCATGGCCGTGGCGGCGGCTTACGCCGAGGGCGAGACCCGGCTGGTCAACGCCCCGCAGGCCCGGATCAAGGAGACCGACCGGATCGCCGTCATGGCCCGCGAACTCCCCAAGATGGGGGCGCAGGTGGAGGAGCTGCCCGACGGGCTGGTCATCCGCGGCACGGGGCGTCTCCACGGCTCGACGGAGTTGGAAAGCTGCGGCGACCACCGCATCGTCATGGCTCTCGCCGTGGCGGCGCTGGCGGCGGAAGGCGAAAGCGCCGTCCGCGACGCCGAATGCGCCGGGGTCACCTATCCGGGATTCTTCTCCGAATTCCAGGCGCTGGGCGCGGATTTTCGTCTTTCCTGACGGCCGGGCGGCCCCTTTCTCCGGAATTCTTCCGAAAAAAAACGCTTTTTTTGCAATGTTTTTTCAGCGGACGGTTGAAAAAAACGTTGAATGGGTGTATATTAACACGATTTATATATCTCAATGCAAGAACATATATGGAGTTGAAGCCGAGCAAATGAGCCAAGAAAAAGCCTGCGCCGCGCCGAAACCGCTGACCATCGGCGGCTGGAGTCTGGATATTCCCGAATACTGCAACTGTGCCCGAGACGTCATCGACCGTTTCGCCAAAGAGGATCCGACGAGGGAAGCCATGCTCTGGGTCAACCAGAAGGGCGAGGAAAAGCATTTTACTTTCGCCGATTTCTCCCGTCTTTCGAATCAGGCCGCCAACATGCTGCGCGCCAACGGGATCGAAAAAGGAGACCGGATCTTCCTGCTGCTGCCCCGGATCCCCGAGTGGTGGATCTTTTCCGCCGCCATCATGAAGCTGGGCGCCATTTCCTGCCCGGCCCCGACGCTGCTCATGCCGCATGACATCCGGTTCCGCATCAACTATGGCAACTTCAAGGGCGTCATCGCCGATGCCTCCGGCGCGGACAAGGTGGATCAGATCCGGGAAGAGTGCCCCCGCCTCACGAAACTGATCTCGGTGGAAGGTCCCCGGAAAGGCTGGCTCGATTACTACGGCGAAGTCGCCGCCGGGAACTATTCGCAGACCGCCGTGGACGGCCCCGAGGTGAAGACCAGGGCCAAGGAGCCCATGCTGCTCATTTTCACCTCCGGCACCAGCAAGAACCCCAAGCTCGTCCAGCACACCTTCGATTATCCCTACGGCCACCTGGTGACGGGAGGACTGTGGCACGGGCTCCGGAAGGGCGATCTGCATTTCGCCGTCTCCGACACCGGCTGGGGCAAGAACATCTGGAGCAACTACTTCGCACAGTGGATGATGGGGGCCTGCCTCTTCATCTACGACATCCGGGGCAAATTCCACGCCGAGGAGCTGCTTCCCCTCATCGAGAAATACGGGATCACCTCGTTCTGCGCGCCGCCCACCATCTACCGGATGCTGGTGCTCAACGACCTGAAGAAGTTCGACTTCAGCAAGCTCCGCAGCTGCACCGCCGCCGGAGAACCGCTCCACGCCGAGACCTGCCGCATCTGGCGTGAAGGCACCGGGATCACCATCCGCGAAGGCTACGGCCAGACCGAGACCGCTTCGCTCATCGCCACCTTCGCCGACACGCCCCAGAAAGAGGGCGCCATCGGCAAGGCCGCGCCCAACTGGCATATCGAGCTGCACGACGACGACGGCAAGGAGGTCCCGCAGGGCGAGATCGGCCGGATCGCCGTCAAGATCTCCGACGGCTGGCGCCCCGTGGGGCTGCTGGACAAATACGTGGGAGCCGACGACGACAACTCGAGCTACTTCATCAACGGCTACTACTACACCGGCGACAAGGCCAGGATCGACGAGGACGGCTACTACTGGTTCTGCGGCCGGAACGACGACATCATCAAGAGCTCCGGCTACCGCATCGGCCCCCTTGAGGTCGAAGAGGTCGTCATGCGCCATGAATCCGTTCAGGAAGTGGCGGTGGTGGGAGCTCCCGATCCTCTCCGCGGCGTGGTGATCAAAGCCTATATCGTGCTGAAGAAGGGCTACGTCGGTTCCGACGAACTGGTGAAGGACATCCAGAGCTTCGTCCGGATGGAGACGGCCCCCTACAAATACCCCCGCAAGATCGAATTCGTCAAGGCCCTGCCCAAGTCCTTCTCGGGAAAAGTCAAGCGCGAGATCCTGCGCAAACACGCCGAAAACGGCGGCGAGCTGGTCATCGACTGAAAAACGATCCATGCGACCGGAAGGAGCTGCATCATGAGCGAATCACTGCTGAAACTGGACCGTCCGGTGGCGGTCTTCGACATCGAAAGCACCGGCATCGTTCCCACCCGCGACCGGATCGTGGAGATCGCCGTGCTCAAGATTACTCCCGACGGCCAGAGCCGTTCCACCGTGCGCCGTCTCAACCCCGGCATGCCCATCCCGCCGGGAGCTTCCGCCGTCCACGGCATCCATGACGCCGACGTGGCCGACTGTCCCATGTTCGCGGACATCGCCGAAAAGCTCAACACCTATCTCGCCGGGTGCGACCTGGCCGGGTACAACCTCTGCACCTTCGACATTCCCATGCTTCAGGCCGAATTCAAGCGGGCCGGCATCGACTTTTCGATGGAAGGCCGCCGGGTGGTGGATGCCTACAACATCTTCTGCCGCCTCTTCCCCCGGACCCTCAGCGCCGCCTATAAGTTTTTCTGCGGCCGGGACCTGGAGGGTGCCCACGGCGCCGCCGCCGACACCGCCGCCACCTGGGAGGTGATCCAGGGGGAACTGGCCATGCACCCCGAACTGCCCCGTGATTACGCCGGACTTGCCGCCTACTGCGAGGAGAACGAACCCGACATGGTGGACCGCACCCGCCGTTTCCGGTGGATGGGGGACGAAGTCGTGGTGAATTTCGGCAAATACGCCGGACGGTCCCTCAAGGATATCGCTCAGAACGAGCCCGGATTCCTGCGCTGGATCATGCGCAGCGACTTCCCCGAAGAGGTGCAGAAGATCGCTTCCGACGCCTTGATGGGCAAGTACCCCCAGAAGAAAAATGGCGGAACCGGAGAAAATTGACATCCGGCGTCTGGCGTCGCTCCTCGACGATCCGGATGAAAATGTGGCCGTCAGCGCCATTGCGGAGCTGCTCAACCGCGAAGACGAGCTGGGCGACCTCCCCGCCGAGCTGCAGGAAAGTTCCGACCCGCTGATGCGCCGCCGGGTCCACCAGCTGGAAACGGCCCTGACCATGATCCGCCGGCGGCGGCTCCTGAGCGTCTTTCTGCAGGACCCCGATCAGGATTTTATCGAAGGACTCATCCAGGTCCACCTGCAATGGTACGACCGGGATTCGGAATCCTCGCTCCGGCGCAAGATCGGAACGTTCCGCAAGGAGCTCTTCCAGCATCGTTTTTCGAACCTCCGCGACGCGGGCGAAGCCTTCGCCGCCGCGGGCATCACCCCCCTGCCCTCTTCGACCTTGAAGCCGGAACTTTTCTGCATCGGCCCCATGCTCGATGACCGGTGCGGCGCCGCGCCCCTCTGGTGCGGACTTCTCTGCGCCCTGCTGGGCAAACAGGCCGTCACCGTGAGCCGGGACGGCCATTTCGGCGTTCTCGAAGGGAAAACGCTGTTGGTCCCCGAAAACAACTGGCTCTGCACCCCGGTCCGGGATCTGGGTTCGCTCCAGACATGGAGAGGCGACCAGATCCTCTATCTGGCGGCGCTGAACCTCTTTTCCGCCGCCGTCAACAGCGACAGTTTTCGCTACATCCTCACCATTTCCCAGGCCATCACGGGAAGCGCGGACGGCAACACGCTGGGGCTGCTGCCCTACCCTTACAATCCGGAGCTCTCCGGCTCCTGAGCCGTTCCGACCTGCAGGCGCAGACGCAGTTCCACCGGATCGGCGGCGGTGAATTTCAAGGCGACCTCGTCCCCTTCCCGGTAATTGGAGCGGAGGCGGCACTTGTAGCAGTAGGCGAACTCCGGGATCAGGATCGACAGCCGTTCGCCGTCTTTTTCCACGACGGTCCCCGTGCCCTGCCACTCCGGATGACGTTCGAGGTAGTGGAGCAGATAGTACTCGTTGGCGTACTTTTCCAGTTTCCGCCGCTGGACGCCCGCCTCCTCGGCCCGTGCGAGACGCCGGTCGAGATATTCCGGATCGAGCAGCTCCTCTTTTTTCAGGAAGCGGCGGATCTGCTGATGGGCAAGCAGATCGGCGTAGCGCCGCAGGGGACTGGTCACGCGGGAGTAGGGGTCGAGGCCCAGCCCTGCGTGTTTGCCCGGCGTCGTCCCGGTGAGCCCCGCGGAGCAGCTCCGCTTCAGCCGGAACATGCCGGGGAGCGTGTCGGGGAACTCCGCCGGATCGATCTCGGGCGGGGCCTGCGTGACGAAGGGGAAGGGAATATCCTGTTCTTTCATGAACGCCGCAACGGCGGCCCCGGCTGCGAGCATGGCGTTGGCCACCAGTTCCCGCTCCGGCGTCAGGGGCGCGGGGGTGATGGTGATCTCGCCGTCCCGGAGACGGGTTTTCACCTCCGGCAGCCGGATGAAGAGAGCTCCGGCCTTTGCCCGGAAGTCGCGGAACCGGCCCAGCGCCTCGCGCATGGCGATGAATTCCTGCGTTTCCATGAGGCTCGACGCGGCGCTTTCGTAGGTGTGCCGCTCGACGTGCACCGTGGAAAGGAGGATCTTTTCCAGACGCGGAGCGCCGTCATCGCCGATGCGGAGCGCGAAGGTCATGGCCGGGCTCGTTTCCCGAAGTCCCAGCCCGAAGTGCTCCACAGCCTCCTCGCGGAGCATGGGCGAAAGGATCTCGGGCAGATAACTGCTTTCGCCCCGCCAGGCGGCCTCCTCGTCGGCCGCCGAACCCGGCGTCACGGATGAGGCGGGGTCCGCCACGTGGACGAAAAGGATCCCGTCGCGGAACGCAACGGCATCGTCAGGATCGCCGCTCCCGGCATCGTCGATGGCGTAAGCGGTGAGATCGGTCAGGTCTTCCCTGGGTTCCTCCGGGGCGGTCCCCTGATCGGCTTCGGGCGGGGCTATATTCACCCCCAGCCGGGGCGGCCAGGGGTCGTAGAGGTCATCCCAGATGCCCAGTCGGCGCAAAAGGGCGTGGGCCCTGGCGGGTTCGGGAGCGATCCCCAGCTCGTGCAGCAGGGCACAGGTGTCGCTTTCGCCGTTGCCCACGGCTTCGACCTGTTTCAAGTACTTCCGGTCTTCCGGCAGCAGGGCGTTGCTCCGGATCCGCTCGAGAAGCTCCTGCTGCTGCCGCTTCTTGTCCTCCTTTTCGCTGTTCTTCCGCAACAGCTCCTCCCGGCGGGCGGGGTCCTGAGCACGGACGCCCCCGTCGACGCTTCCGGTGAACCAGATCCCGGATCGGAGGGCGTTCCAGGCATGCCACGCCGCCGCAGGAGTGAAACCCCCGTAGGCCAGCTCCGCGAAATCGGCAAAGGGGAGAAGCGCGTCTTCGGCAAGTTCCGTCACCTCGGCCCAGTCGGGCTCGGGGAGCGGGGGGAATTCCGGCGTCGAAACGGGGCCGGGGTGGATCAGTTCCACATCCTTCTCGCGCACGGAGCGGCTTTCGGCTCCGGCACAGCGGATCTCGATCTTATCCCTGGTCACGCCGGTGACCACCGCCGCCTTGTTCTTGTATGCGACCAGAGCGCCGATGTTCATGGCCGGCCTCAGATCTCGACGGTCCGGGAGAAGGGCGTGATTTTGAGAGCCTTCCCGGTCAGATGGTCATATGAGACGGCGGCGCCGTCCACCCGGAACAGCCCCTTTTCCACCACGGGGAGCCGGTTGGGCAGTCCGACGGTGAACTTTTCCAGCACCGCCGGGACCTCGCGGCCGAGGATGCTGAAGTCGGCGCCGCACATCCCCGCGTCGGTGATATAGGCGGTCCCGCCGGGGAAGACCTGCGCGTCGGCGGTCTGCACATGGGTGTGGGTGCCGAAAACCGCCGTCACCCGGCCGTCGAGGAACCGGCCCATGGCCAGCTTCTCGCTGGTGGCTTCGGCGTGGAAATCCACCACGACGGTCTTGATCCGGGAGGGCAGCTCCCCGAGGATCTTTTCCACGGTCTCGAAGGGACAGTAGGCGGAATCCCGCATGAAGACCTTGCCCACGAGGGAGATCACCGCCACTTCGCCGCTGCCGGGGTGCTGGAAGATTCCCCACCCCTTCCCAGGATGACGCACCGAAAAGTTGGCGGGCCGGACCACGCGGTCCAGCGAAACGATCTCGCGGGGGAACTCCTTCTGGTCCCAGGTATGATCGCCCCCCGTCACCACTTCGGCCACGGTCAGGAGTTCGTTGACGCACGAGGCGCTCAAGCCGGCGCCGGCGGCGGAGTTTTCCCCGTTCACCACGGCGAACTGGGCGCCGAACTCCTTTTTCAGTTCGGGCAGAAGTTTCACCACGGCGGCCCTGCCCCCTTTGCCCACCACGTCACCGAGAAAGATCAAATTCATAGAAAAACCTTCTTTGTATCGTTCATCCACGACAATAATATACACCGGGAAGTTCCGTTATTCAACCGGGATCATCGGGTTTTCAGGGTGATCCTGAAGGTGATCCGGCCGTCGGGAGGCCGGGGCAGCAGATCCAGGTGGGCGAGAAGATTCTTCACCGATTCCTCCATGGCCCGGCTGGAGCTGGCCTGGACCACCTTGGCCGAGGAGACGCGTCCGTCCGCTTCGATGGTGATCTCGACGGTGGTCTCGGGAAAGGTCCCTCCCAGCAGGGAACGGGGCGGCCCGCTCCAACGGTCGTAGATGTAGCGTTCCACGTTCTTCCCGTAACGGGCAAAAGCCGCCTCATCAACCTTGAGACCTCCGCCCGGCGCCTTGTGATCCGGTTTCGCCGCGTATTTCTGGGCCCGGTCCCTCGTTCCCACGGGGACGTGAGGATTCAGATTCTGTGACGCGGGCGGACGGTAGACGTCATCCATATTGTCCCGTTTCTGCGGTTTGGTTTTCGGCTTCACCGCGGGGACCTTCGGCTCCTGCGGCCGGGGCTTCACCGCGGGCTTCGGTTTGGGTTTCGGCTTCACCGCGGGGATCGTCGGTTCCTTCGGCCGGGGCTTGGGCTTCACCACGGGCTTCGGCTTCGGTTTGGGCTTGGGCTTCACCACGGGGACCTTCGGCTCCCTGGGGGTGGGTTTCGGCTTCACCGCGGGGATCGTCGGCTCCTTGGGCCTCGGCTTGACCACGGGCTCGGGGGGAGTCGGGCGGGGCGGCGTCCTTTCAGGCATTCCCACCTCGGGCCCCTTGGAAAGGGCGCTGCCGCCGATCTTCACCCGGAACATCTGTTCCCTGGGTTTCCGGTCGATGACCCCCACCAGCCACACGGGCCCCAGAATGACGCACACGTGGAGCAGCGCCACCAGAAAGAAGGTGACGCCTCTCCGGGCGTACCGGGAGTCCTGAAGGGGCTGTTGAGGAAAATCGTTCATCGCGAGCTTTCCCCCTGGGTGACCAGAATGACGTCGGTGAAGCCGCCGTTCCTGATCCTGGCCATGAGACCGATGATGTCCTTGTAGATGCAGGAGCTGTCGGCCCGGAGCAGGAGCTCGAGTTTGGGATTTTCCGCCTTGAGGGCCTTGAGTTTTTCCAGCAGTTCGTCGGGGGTGACGGGGTCGTTCCCCAGCAGGATCGTCCCCTTCCCCGTGAGCGAAATGCTCTTGAAGTTGTTTTCCGGCAGCTCGCTGCTGTTCATTTCGGGAGGCGTCACCCGGGTCCCGTACTCCATGAGGGGCATGGTGATCATGAAGGCGATGAGGAGCAGAAAGGTCAGGTCCAGCAGCGGCGTCACGTTGATCTCGTCGATGGCGGCGCGGCGGCCCTGTCCCCGGTCACGGCGGCGGCGCATGGATCACTTCTCCCCGCTCATGCGCTGTTCCAGTTCCAGCTGTTCCAGCTTGAGCCGGACCATGAACTCTTCGGTGAAGTTGTCCATCATGCCGGTCAGGTGCCGGACGGCGCCGTTGAGTATGTTGTAGCCCACCAGCGAGGGGATCGCCACCACCAGCCCCGCCACGGTGGTGAGCAGCGCGCCCGCCACCCCCGGAGCCAGGGCGAAGAAGTCCGGCTTCCCGGCCACGGCGATGCCGCAGAAGGCCATCATGACGCCCCAGACGGTCCCGAAGAGGCCGAGGAAGGGGCTGAGACTGACCGTGGTCCCCAGCATGCCGATGCGGGTCTCCAGCTGTTCGATCTGGTGAGAGACCTCCCGTTCCAGCACGGCCTCGATGGCGCTGAGCTGGGCGTCGGAAAGTTTTCCCGTCTCCCGGCGCCAGGGATCCCCGCCGGGGGCGAGGGATTCGTAGAACTCGTTGAGCTTGTCCACGCCCGCGGCGTAGAGGTCGCCCAGGGGGCCTTCGAAATGCTCCCGGCTCAGCGAGGCCGAGGAAATGCTCCCCTGATGGCCGCGGAACTTGGCGAGAAAGCGCAGCGAGAGCCGTTTGGCCCGGCGGAGCTCCAGTCCTTTGTCCACCATGACGGTCCAGGTGATGCTGGAGCCGATGATCAGCAGCAGCACGATCCCCTTGCCCACCGAATCGCTGTGCTGGAAAGCGTAGTAAACTCCCGGCGTCGCCGCCGCAAGCGGAATCATGAAATTCATTGTTCTCCCCCTTCCGAAAAGCGCCGGAAGCCCCCGTTGCGGGGCGATTCCGGCAATTTTTACCGAAAAAAACGAAAAAAATCACGTTTTGCACTTTATAAAATATAGTTCCTGTATTATATTCTGCAAGTGCGAAAATCAAAAAAAACGGAGAATTTTGCCATGAACACTGTGATCGGCTTCGACATCGGCGGCACCAAGATCGGCATCGGCGTGGGAGATGAGAGCGGAAAAATACTGGGAATGGTCAGCATCCCCAACGTGGACACCGACCCGAACGACATTCTTCCCCTGATGGTTTCCGAGGCGAAGCGGCTCTGCCGAGAGGCCCGGGTGAAGATCGAAGACTGTCCCGCTTTCGGCATTTCGGCCCCCTTCCCCGCGGACGCGCTGAAGGGGATCATGACCGAACCGCCCAACAATCCCAAGTGGCGGAACGTGCCGATCCTGGACTACCTGAGGAGCAATCTGGGGATCCCCGGCTGCTTTGAAAACGACGCCAACTGCGGCGCCCTGGCCGAATGGTTCTTCGGCGCGGGCCGCAACTGCCGGGATTTCATTTATCTCACCATGAGCACCGGCATCGGCGGCGGACTGATCTGCGCGGGCAAGCTGGTCCGGGGCGGCCGGGCCCTCAGCGCGGGCGAACTGGGCCACGTCTGCATCCAGCTCGACGGCCGGCTCTGCGGCTGCGGCCAGCGGGGCTGCTACGAAGCCTACTGCGGCGGACGGGCTCTGGCGCTGCGCATGCGGGAGGAGCTGAGGGACAACCCCGAAAGCATGATCATGCAGCTGGCCGGGAACGACCCCGAAAAGATCGACATGATAATCCTCGAAAAGGCGGTCCGGGCCAAAGATCCCTATGCGCTGGCCCTCTGGGACGAGATGTCGCTCCGGAACGCCCAGGCCTTCGGCATCTTCATCAACGCCTTCAATCCGGAAAAGCTGGTCCTGGGCACCATGGCGTGGGCCATCGGCGACCTCTACACCGCCCCCATCTTGAAGCAGCTGCCCCGCTTCTGCTGGAAGGAGCCCCGCGAGGCGTGTCAGATCGTCCCCAGCGAACTGAAGCGGCAGATCGGCGCTTACGCGGGCATCGCCGCCGCCGTGAATTATCTGAAGGAGCATTGACAATCCGGTATCGAGGAGTTATATTATAGAGGGGGACGTTCCCCCTCCTCGATACACGGGATCTCGTCGAAATGCGTCTTTTGTTCATCATTCTCGCGGGGCTCTTTCTGCTGGCGGGCTCCGGCTGCGGCAGGGAGAGCGCCGCTCAGGTCACCGAAGTCAGGATCACTTCCGGCGCGGGCCAGTGCGTCCCTTCCGGAGGCCGCACTCCCGACCCGGTGCAGATCCGCCTCATGGGGAAAGGACCCCGCCGCTTCACGGGGAGTTCCCCCCTGCTGCCCGTCCCCGGCGTCAAGGTCTGCTTCCGCAGTCCGGCGGGGGCCAGGGTGAAGATCCCCGAAGTGACCGCCGTTTCCGACGCGGGGGGCATCGTGCAGGCCGTCCTCGAAGCCCCCCGGCACCCCGGAGAACATCTGGTCGAGATCGTCCCGGAAGGGTTCGAGGAACGCAAGAAGACCATCAAACTCTACTCCGGGATCCGGGTCACCGGGACCCGCCGGGAGTATCTGGCCGGACACACCTCCGAAGAGCCGGTGACCGTCACCGTCACACGGGGCGGCAAGGGGGTCGCGGGGGTGCCCGTGTACTTCTCCTTCGGGCGGACCGTGGAGGGGACCGAGACCACCGCGCGGATCCTCACCCCCGAGGCCGTCACCGATGAGAGAGGAAAAGCCTTCACCTTCATCCGGGCGGGGGAAAAGACCGGCGTCTATCAGCTGAACATCGACGTCGTTTCCCCGGTGCATGACATCTACTTCCAGGGCGTCACCGCCGAACTCCACGCCGTTTCGCCGCTGGCGGTGACGGTCTGCGCCGTGGGCGGCATGGCCTTCTTCCTCTTGGGCATGGTGATGATGAGCGACGGGATCCGGCAGGCCGCCGGGGAAAATATGCGGAAGATCCTTTCCTGCTTCACCGGCAACCGTGTTTCCGCATTGCTGGCCGGAACTCTCGTCACCGCCATCATCCAGTCCAGCGCCGCCACCACCGTCATGGTCATCGGCTTCATCAACGCAGGTCTCCTGACCTTGGTCCAGTCCATGGGGATCATCTTCGGCGCCAACATCGGCACCACCGTCACCGCCCAGCTCATTTCCTTCGATCTGAGCGCCCTTTCCCTGCCCTGCGTGGCGGCGGGATTCTTCATGACTCTCGTCAAAAAGCGCGGCTTCACCGCCTGGGGAACGGTGCTGCTGGGCTTCGGGCTCCTCTTCTTCGGCATGTCCATGATGTCCAACGAACTGAAAGTTCTGGGCGAAATGAACTCGGTCCGCAGCTTCTTCGCGCTCTTCAACTGCGCCCCCGAGCCGGGAGCGATCCTCATGCCCGCGGGCGCGGTCCTGGGAGCCACGCTTCTGGGCGCACTCTTCACCGTGTTGCTGCAGTCGAGCTCCGCCTTCGCTGGCGTGCTCCTCGCGCTGGCCGCCGGGCAGCTGGTGGATTTCTACACCGCCGTGCCGCTCCTCATCGGTTCCAACATCGGCACCACCGTCACCGCCCAGCTGGGCGCGCTGAACGCCAACCGGGTGGCCAAGCAGGCGGCGCTGGCGCATACCCTCTTCAACGTGCTGGGAGCCGCCGCGGTGCTGCTCATCTGCGCCGTTCCGTGGAACGGCCGGCCCGCCTTCCTCTACCTGGTCGACGCCCTGACGCCGGGCGACGCCTTCGCCCCTATCCCCCAGAATCTGGAACGGCACATCGCCATGTTCCACACCATCTTCAACATCGCCGTGGCCTTGGCGCTGCTGCCCTTCGCCCGGCAGTTCGCGGGCCTCTGTTCCCGGCTCATTCCCGTCCGCGACAAGGTCAGGAACAGGACGCTGGAACCCGCGCTGCTCAACACGCCGTCGGTGGCCCTGAAGCTCTCTTCCAACGCGCTGGAGGTGATGGTGAAGGACGGCTGGCGGATGATCGACCGGGCGGTCAACGAGCATTTCCTCACCGGCGACCGTGACGAAGCAAAGTACGAAGAGCTGGCCGAAGCCGAGAGCGGCATCGACCGGATGCAGACCGACCTCACCTCTTATCTGGTCCAGCTCACGAGACGGCGGCTCACCGACGCGCAGGCCGCCCTCATCCCGCTCCTGATGCACTGCACCAACGACGCGGAGCGGGTGGCCGACCACTGCGAAACGATCCTGCAGCTCAACGACCGCATGGTCATGCAGGAAAAGGCCATGTCCGACACCGCCAAGGAGGAGCTGAAACAGCTGTGGAAGCTGCTGGACGAACTGGCCCTGCAGGTGATCTCCGGCCTCGATGGCCGGGAACAGATCACCCGTGCCGTCCTGAAACAGCGGATGCACAAGGTCCATGCGCTGGCCGATCAGTTCGAAGCCGAGCACATCGACCGGCTCCGGCAGGGCTCCTGCACGGCGGTCTGCGGCGTCATCTTCATTGAAATGCTGGGCGAAATGGTGAAGATCGCCGAACGGCTCGCCAACATCGCCGAACGGACTCCGGAGATCCGGGCCCATTATGTGAATCTGTAAATCCGGAGGAAAATCGAAGTGCCATCGAAACGAATCATTCCCTTTCGGGAGGTCGCGGAGGCAGTCCGCGATCTCTGCGGCAAAGCCGCCGTCGAACTGCCCGACGATGTCCTGAGCGCCCTGCGCCGGGGCCGGGAGCGGGAAAGCTGCCCCCTCGCCCGCAGCTTTTTCGACCAGTATCTCGAAAACGCGCAGATCGCCGCTTCGGAAAGGATGCCCCTCTGTCAGGACACGGGCTTCGCTGTCTTCTTCGTTGAATATGGCGAAGAGGTCCAGGTCGAGGGCGGCATCGTCGCCGCCATCGATGCGGGCGTCCGCGAAGGCTACAAGCGCTTCTATTTGCGCAAATCCATCGTCGAGGAGCCCCTTTTCGAACGGAAGAACACCGCCGACAATACCCCGGCGGTGATCCACTTCACCCCCGTTCCGGGAGACAAGGTCAGGATCGTCCTGGCCCCCAAGGGCGGCGGTTCCGAGAATATGAGCACCCTCAGGATGCTGAAGCCCTCCGACGGCCGGAGCGCCGTGGTGGATTTCGTGGTCGAAAGCGTCAGGAAGGCGGGAGGCAACCCCTGCCCGCCCGTCATCGTTGGCGTGGGGCTGGGCGGCACCTTCGAAAAGGCCGCCGAGATCGCCAAGAAGGCGCTGCTCCGCAAAGCGGGGACACCCCACCCGGATCCCCGCTACGCCGAACTCGAACGGGAGATCCTTGAAAAGATCAACGCCACGGGCGTGGGGGCCCAGGGCCTCGGCGGCGACATCACCGCGCTGGCGGTCCATGTGGAATACTATCCCTGCCACATCGCCTCGCTTCCGGTGGCGGTCAATCTCAACTGCCACGCGGCAAGACATGCGGAGGTGACATTGTGAGCATCATTCGGATCTCGACCCCCTTTACCGTCGGAAACGCCCGGCAACTCCGGGCGGGCGATCAGGTCCTTCTTTCGGGCGTCGTCTGGACCGGGCGGGACGCCGCCCACAAGAAGCTGGTCGCCTTGCTGGACGCGGGGAAACCGCTCCCCATGGAGCTCAAGGACCAGATCATCTATTTCGTGGGCCCCTGCCCCGCCCCGCCGGGGCGGCCCATCGGCAGCGCCGGCCCCACCACCAGCGGAAGAATGGACGCCTATTCCCCCGTCCTTATCGCCCGCTGCGGCCTCACGGGGATGATCGGCAAGGGGAACCGTGCCCCGGCCGTGGTCGAGGCCATGAAGCAGTTCGGCGCGGTCTACTTCGGCGCCACGGGCGGCGCGGGCGCCCTCATCGCCCGCTGCATCAAGAGCTGCGAAGTCATCGCCTTCCCCGAGCTGGGCACCGAAGCGGTGCACAAACTCACCGTCGAGGGTTTCCCCCTGGTCGTCGCCATCGATGCGCAGGGCAACTCCCTTTATCACTGAAAAACAAAAGGAAAGGAGCTTCTTATGAATTTCGTCATGATCCTCGCTCCCGGCTTCGAAGAGCTGGAAGCCATCGGCACCGCGGACGTCCTCACCCGGCTCGGGGCCAAAGTCACCATGGCCGGACTCAACAGCATGAACATGAAGGGTTCTCACGGCTATACGATCGTCGCGGACGCGCTCCTCGCGGAACTGAAGGCGGACAACTTCGACGGCGTCATCCTGCCGGGCGGGCTCCCCGGAGCCACCAATCTGCTGGAATCCGAACTGGTGATCCGGTGGGTCCAGGGCATGCACAAGGCGGGCAAGATCACCGCCGCCATCTGCGCCGCGCCCATCGTGCTGGCCAGGGCGGGAGTGCTGAAATCGGAACGCTTCACCATGTATCCCGGCTTCGACGCCTATCTGGGCGGTCTGAAATACACCTCCGCTCCGGCGGAGCGGGATGGGAACGTGGTCACGGGCAAGGGCCCCGGCGCCGTCTTCGCCTTCGCGGGCAAGATCGCCGAAGCGGCCGGTCTGGGAGAGAAACTCCCCTCCCTCTTCAACGGGATGTTCGTCAAGTTCTGAGCCTTTTCAGTATCGGTTGGCTATGAGCATTTTCACCTGTATCGCCCGTGATCCCGCTTCGGCGGCCCGCCGGGGCGTGATCCACACCCGGCGCGGCGACATCCAGACCCCGGTCTTCATGCCCGTGGGGACACGGGGCAGCGTGAAGGCTGTTTCGCCCCGTGAACTGGACGAGCTCGGAGCGCAGATCATCTTGGGCAACACCTACCACCTCTTCCTGCGCCCCGGATGCGGGATCATCGAGGCGGCAGGAGGGCTTCACCGCTTCATCAGCTACGACAAGCCCATCCTCACCGACAGCGGCGGGTTCCAGGTCTTCAGTCTGGCGAAGTTGCGGAAGGTGACCCCCGACGGCGTGAAGTTCGCCTCGCACATCGACGGCAGCCGCTTCTTTCTGGGGCCGAAGGAGTCCATGGCCATCCAGCGTTCCCTCGATTCGGACATCGTCATGGCCTTCGACGAGTGCACCCCCTACCCTTCCACCGAGATCGAGGCGCTGAAATCGCTGGAACTCACCACGAGGTGGGAAACCATGTCCCGTGAACAGCCCCTCAACGACGGTCAGCTGCGCTTCGGCATCGTGCAGGGCTCCACCTTCCCCGAACTGCGCCGCCGCTCGGCGCGCGAGATCACCGCCCTCGATTTCGACGGCTACGCCATCGGCGGCGTTTCCGTGGGAGAGCCGGAGCCGGAGATGTTCAAGGCCGTGGAGGCCGCCGCGCCGGGACTGCCCGAGGACCGGCCCCGCTACCTGATGGGCGTGGGGACGCCCCGGCAGATCGTGGAAAGCGTGGCCAGAGGCGTGGACATGTTCGACTGCGTCATGCCCACCCGGCTGGGGCGGCACGGAGCGGCCTTCATCGGCAATACCGCCATCAACGTCACCGCCGGGAAGTACGCGCGGGATTTCACCCCCGTCGATCCGGAGTGCTCCTGTTACTGCTGCCGGAACTTCACCAAGGCCTATATCCGCCACCTCTTCAACGTGGGGGAAATTCTCGGGATCCGGCTGCTCACGCTCCACAATCTCCATTTCTTCCTGAACCTGGCCGCGCAGATCCGGCATGCCATCGAGGAGGGGCGTTTTTCCGAACTGCGGGCCCGTTATTCCGAAGACTTCGCCAAATCGGCGAACTGAGCGTTCAGGAATTCCGCAAGTTTCAGGGGATCCAGCACCAAAGTCAACCCGATGCGGCCGCCGCTGACGCCGATCTCGTCGTAGAGCTGAGCCGTTTCCTCGATGAAGGTGGGGAAGAGTTTTTTCATCCCCACGGGGGAACAGCCCCCGTGGATGTAGCCCGTGAGGGGAAGGAGCGTCTTCTGCAGGATCATGGCGATGCTCTTGGAGCCGGAGGCCCTGGCCGCCTTTTTCAGGTCCAGCCCGGTGGTGGCGGGCATGACGAAGACGAAGTGTTCATGAGCCGGATTTTCCGTCACCAGCGTCTTGAAGCACTGGTCGGGCGGCAGCCCCGTCTTTTTGGCGATGGAAAGGGCGTCGATCCGGCCGTCGTCGGCGGAGTACTCCAGCGCCCGGTAGGGGGTCCCCGCGTTGTCGAGCAGCCTGAGCGCGTTGGTCTTTTCCATGAAGGTCACTTCTTCCGGAAGAGGCCGCTGCGCCACTCCTTCAGCGTCTCGGCTTCAATGAGCTCGAAGCCCAGTTCGGCGTAGGCTGAAACGACGGAGTCGAACTCCTCTTCGAGGATCCCCGCCAGCGCAAGATTCGCCCCCGGCTTCACCCACGAAGCGATGTTGGCCCGGAAACTCCTGAGCAGATGGGCGAGGATGTTGGCGCAGACCAGATCGTACTTCTCGGGCCGTCCCCGGTAGTCCGCCGCGTCGGCGGTGACGGGCTCCACGGTCTTTATCCCGTTGAGGGCCAGATTTTCCTTCGCGACCATCACGGCGTCGGGGTCGAAGTCGAAGGCGTCCACGGGAGCGAAGCCGCAGAGAGCCCCCGCAATAGCCAAAATGCCGGAGCCGCACCCGGCGTCGAGGAGGCTCATTCCCGGTTTTTCCGCCCCCAGACGGTCAATGACCTTGAGGCAGAACAAGGTGGTGGCATGCTGGCCCGTGCCGAAGCTCATGCCGGGATCGATGGTCAGGACCTTCTGGCCCGGTTTCCGGGGATCTTCCAACCAGCTGGGCAGGATGAGGAGCCGTTCCGAGATCTCGATGGGGTGGAAATACTTTTTCCACGCCTCGCTCCAGTCGACGCCGGAAAGAACGGAGCGCTGGAAGTCTCCGGTCTCGATCCCCAGCTCCTCCCACAGGGGCAGCTGGGCCCGGATCCGGGCTTCGGCCTCGTCGGCCCCCGATTCCTCGAAGCAGTAGACCGTGTGGATCACCCGCGGGTTTTCCCGGTCGATCCAGGTGCTGAACTCCAGCTCCAGGGCCGAAAGCATTTCCGCCGCGAGGCTCCCGTCGGCGGAAAAATCCTCGAAGGAGACGCAGTAAAGGGTGTCTGGGACGATGCTCATTTGGCGAGGATCCGGGCGACGCGGGGCGTCAGCATCTTGGCGAACATGTAGAAGCCCAGGTCGGTGGCGTGGACCCCGTCCACGGTGAATTCGGTCCAGTCGGGCTCGTTCTTCCACCCGCCGTAGACGAAGTAGATGTTCTTGTCGCCCGCCCGGCGGCGGCGGCCGACTTCGGCCCGCTCGAACTTCCAGGTGTCCTCCCGTGATTTTTCCCGGACGTCGAAACTGCCCGAAACGAGGGTCTCCCGGTTGAAGTGGAAAGCGGAGACCACGACGATGGGCGTTTCGGGATGGGCCTTGCGCAGGATGTCGATGCCGTTGCTCAAGGTGGCGAAGATCCCCTGTTTGCCCGCGTTGGCCTCGTAGTCCAGAATGATCATGACGGGATCCTTCACCTTGGCCAGTTGTTCGAAGACGTAGGGCTCCCCCTTGCCGCTGCCGGAAAATCCGTAGTTCAGCACCGGGCGGTTCAGGCGGCGGCTCATGATGTTGGTCCACGCCATGCCGGGACGGTTGGCGCATCCCCCCTGGGTGATGGAGGTGCCGTAGACGACGACGGGCCGGTCGTCGCACCAGGGCGACGGCGCGAGGACCTCCGCATCTTCGCTGAAGCCGATGGCGAAGGAGTCCACCCCGCAGTAGAGGGGGAAGTGCAGCGTGAATTCCCGCATTTCCGGTTTTTCGGTGCGGAAGATGTCCAGTTCATAACTGTCCACGTTGACCTTGATGCGGGAGGAGCCGATGAAATACTGCTTCCCTCCGGGCCGGCCCATGTAGAGGTCGAAGCCCGAAGAGCCGATCTTGGTGCAGTGGTCCATCAGCGATTCGTGGCCCAGCTCCACCTTGAGCCGGATGAAGGCCGAGTCGCTGACGAAGGAAAGCTGTCCCCCCGCCGTGTGCCAGCAGAGGTAATTGACCGAAGGCGGCAGTTTGTCGTCCGGCGGCAGGCGGCGGAATTCACCGCCCTTTTTGCGGAAATAGAACCCCGTCAGGCGCAGGGGGGCGTCATCCGCAGTGTACCACACGACGTTTTCCGTTCCGGCTTCGCCCACGGCCATGTTCTTGTCGACCTTTTCGACGGCGAGTTTCTTGTCGCTCATGATGAATGCTCCTTATCGTTGAAGATCTTCGAATATCTCGTCCAGCGCCCAGGCCGAAGGCTCTTCCGGTTTCCGGGCGATCCATTTGCCGTCGGTGAAGTCCGGGAAGGGCAGCACCTGGCCGCCCAGCGCCACGGACTGCTCCGAAAGGGCGGTGACGCTCATCCAGGCCGCCACGTCGTAGACGTCGATGGGCGTGGGCTTGTGTTCCCGGACCGCTTCGGCGAAGGCGCTCAAGGTCAGATAGTCCATGCCGCCGTGTTCGCCGATCTGCTTGTCCCGGTACTTCTTCCAGATGGGGTGGTCGTACTTTTCGTAGAAGGAGTCGACGGGATCCCAGTTGTGGACGGTGTAGGGGTTCCCCGCCGAATCGATCCGCTCCTCGGTCTTGCTGATGCCTTCGATGAAGATGCCCTTGGCGTCCTCCTCCCAGAGGCCCCGCGTCCCCTGGACCAGCTGGCACCGGGAATAGGGCCGGGGCAGAGAGACGCCGTGCCGCAGCAGGATCGTTTCCCCGTTGGCGCAGCGGATCACCGAAAGCACGATGTCCCCCTCGTTGTAGGTGACGTCGCCCATGCCGTGGGCCTTTGCCGCCGCGGCGAATCCCCGCGCCTTGGAGGCCGTGGAGCTGATGGTGAGGAACCGGTTGCCCCGGTTGATGCGCAGGATCTTGGCGATGGGGCCCAGGCCGTGGGTGGGATAGAGGTCCCCGTTCCGGAAACGGTTGTGGATGGTCCGTTCCTTGTCGGGCTCCCGCCAGGCCATGTCGGAAAGGTCGTGCAGATAGCCGCATTCGCAGTGGATGAGCTCGCCGAACAGCCCCTTGCGGGCCATATTCAGCATCATGAGCTCGTTGCGGCCGTAGCAGCAGTTTTCCAGCATCATGCAGGAAACGCCGGTCGATTCCGCGGCCCGGACCAGCTGCCAGAGCTCGTCGATCGAGGCGGCGCCGCCCACCTCGATCCCGGCGTACTTGCCTTGGGCCAGACACTCCTGCGCGATGAGGAGATGGGAGTTCCACGAGGTGGGGATGAGGACCGCGTCGACGGCGGGATCGGCGATGAGCCGGTGATAGTCCCGGTATTCGTGAGGGGCGTCCATCTTCGCCTCGAGGATCTTTTTCCGGAGCAGTGCGATGCGCTCCTCCTTGAAATCGCAGATGGCGGTGACGGCGATCCCCTCCGTCATGAACTTCAGCGATGCAAGCAATGTTTCCGCCCGTGGGCCCAGTCCGATGATCCCGACGCCGACCTTTTTCATAAAAAAAACTCCTTCGAGGTGGTTTTACTTGTGTTGTTCCGTCGCCTTAGAATATACACCCGCACGGGGCTTTTTGCAATCCCGCGGAAACTTTTTTCTCTTCGAAAAACCCCTTGTCGACACTTGCAATTTGTCGGAACAGGCTTTATATTATGCAATATAACGAAATTTCAACTTGCACTCGTGGAAAGGAGCCCTATGAAGAAGTTCGCTTTTCTCTTTTTCGTTTCCTTCGTCTTCTGCGCCTCCGGAGCTCCGGTCAAGGAGCCGGAGATCGTCGATCCCCGCAATCTGCTGGTCAACCCGGCCTTCGAATTCCATTCCCTGATCCCCCACCGTCACGGCAAGGCTCAGAGCTTCGCGGCGGACTACGTCCCCTTCTGGAACGCCGATTCCGCCAAGTCCCTGCGGGTCTGGCGCGACTCCCATATCGACCCGAAATACCTGCCCCCCTTCTCGGTCCCCGGCGGCGTGGAACTGCTCCCCGGACAGAGCTTTCACCAGTTTTTCACCCTGCCCGAGGCGAATCTGCTGTACGGCGACGCCGTGAGTCTGACCTTCCGGGGCTGGCAGAGCACCCCCGGCGCCATCAGGGGCGAGATCAAAGCCATGAAGATCGAGAGCGCCGACGGCACCTGGTCGCCGTCGAAGGACTTCAAGTTCCGGGACAAACGGACCTTCAACAAGATGGCCCGTGGGGAGCTGGTGGTCGCCGCTTCGAAAGCCGTCACGGCGAAGGAAACGAACAGGAACATCGAATTCAAGATCGAAAACTTCGTCATCCCCGGCAACTTCACTCCGGGCAAAAAGTCCTTCGCCAAAGACAACAACACCGTGGGGATCGAGGTCCGGTTCACCAACACTTCCAAGGCAAGCGTGTGGATCTTCGCGCCTTCTCTTTTGCGGGGGCCCCATGCCTACCGGGCCATCGGGACTTACCGGAAGATCCCGGAATACTACCGCCACATTCCCCGGACCATGCAGAAACTGTGGAAGGGCGAAGCCGTCCACATCCTCCTCATGGGTTCCAGCATCGACCGGGGCAGCGCCAATCCGCCCCTCTATCCTTACGTGGAAGACCCGAGATCTCCCAAATTCAAGCAGCCCCTTTCCGACAGCCACTCCGGATTTTCCACCAAAGTGGTTGGACGTCCCGACCTGGAGCCCTATTTCGGCTGGTCCAATCACTACTTCAGTTACGCAGGGAGGCTCAAGGTCGAGCTGATGAAGAAGTTCGATCTTCCGGGAAACAAGATCCTGATGAACTTCATGGCCGCCGACGGCTCCTGCATCGGCGAGTCCCATTCCGGACTCAAACAGTACTGCGAACTGCTGCTGCCCCCCTATCCGGGCCTCAATGCCCACAAGGAAGGCAAGAGCTGGCAGGAGCTCTATCCTGAGCTCTTCAGCCGTCCGGAAGGCCCCCGGCCCGATCTGGTGATCTACGGCAGCGGCGCCAACGAGAAGACCGACACCCCCGACGAGGGAGCGGTGTTCGAAGGGGCGATCCGGTATATCCAGCGGAACTATCCCGGAACGGAGTTCATCGGCTGCATGTACCAGAGCCGGGGCGGTTACACTCCCAATCCCGGCGACATGCAGGCCATCGCCCTGCGCTACGGGATCCCCTTCATCGACTTCGGGCTGGTCAACGACCGGCTGACCCGGCTCATCAACCCCAATGCCGTCGGCAACGGGGACGGACATCCTCAGGCGGCGATCCACTACGTCTGGTTCAAGCAGCTGGAAAAGGCCTTCGAGTGCACGGGGCCCGTGGTGGCGGGATTCCCGCAGGTCCACCTGCCGGAGCGGATGATGCCCACTTCCCTCAACTGGGAAGGCGAGATGAAACTTTACAAGGCGGGCGACAAACGCTTCTTCCGTCCCGGCGCCTTCGTTCTCGACGACAGCGCCTTCAACTGCTGGGCGGCGTTCACCAAACCGCCCACCGCGAAGGAGAAGAGCGATCCCAAATACAAGCCTCCCGTCGGCGCGGTCTTCGTGGACGGCGAGAAGCGGGGCGTCGCCCGGCGGGCGTCGCCGGGGATCGACCTGCGCAACTCCTTCTTCCGGCACGGCAGGCTTTCCTTCGGCGACCGTCATGTGGTGGAGCTCACCCCCGAGTACAAATTCACCGGGCTGGATGCGAAACAGACCGTCAGCCGCAAGTTCACGGGCGTCGAGTCATCCCTTTTCGCCTGCCGCAGCAAGAAGGTCCTGCCTTACGAATCGAAGACCGGAGCCCCCTACGGGCGTTTCGTGATCGAACTTGCTCCGGGTGAGAGCTGTACCGCGTCTTTCGTCGGCACCGCCTGCGCCCCGGTCTGGGTCGACACCCCCAAGGGCGGGACGCTGCAAGTTGACATCGACGGCAAAAAGGCCTTCGAAGTCCCCGCGAATCAGCCCTTCATCATGAGGAGCGGCGAAAAGATCTTCATGGAAAACCGCAAGGGGATCCAAGGGCTGCCCTACGGGGTCCACACCGTCACTTTCAAGGCACTGAAAGGGCCCGTGACCGTCATGGGACTTTACAGCTACGACCTGCGTTCCAACCGCTCCAACGAGAGGATCGTCCGGGGCTTCGCCGGGAACGGCGTCTATGCGTTCGAACCCGCTTTCAAGGCCCCTCCCCTGATTTTCTCTTCGCCGGGGCTGGAGCTGAAGTCCGTCACGAAGGAACAGGCCGTCTTTGCCGGACACGGCGAATTCGAAGCCATCGGAGAATAAGCTGACCATGAAAGAACGTCTTGTCACCATCCGCAACAAGGCCGGGATCCACTGCCGGCCCTCGAGCGTCATCCTGAACACCATCACCAAGGAGTTTCCGGGGTATAAATTCACCCTCGTCGGCAACGGGAACAGCGCCGAACTGAACAGCATCCTGGCTCTGATCGCCCTGGGGCTCACCTGCGGCACTCAGGCGACGCTCCGCGTCGAGGGGCCCGATGAGGAAAAAGCCCTCAAACGGATCGGAGACCTCTTCGAATTCGAATTCGACTTCCCGGCAAAATAGCCCCCTTCGGGCGGGTTGTTGCGGGGATGGCGATCGCATACAGGAAGGATCTTGCAGCATGAAGAAGTTTGCCTTGCTCTTTTTCGTTTTCTTCGTCTTCTGCGCCTCGGGAGCGCCGGTCGAGGAGCCGGAGATCGTCGATCCCCGCAATCTGCTGGTCAATTCGGGCTTCGAGTTCCATTCCCTGATCCCCCACCGCCACGGCAAGGCTCAGAGCTTCGTTGCGGACTACGTCCCCTTCTGGAACGCCGACACGGCGAGATCACTGCGGGTCTGGCGCGACTCCCATATCGACCCGAAATACCTGCCTCCCTTCTCGGTCCCCGGCGGCGTGGAACTGCTCCCCGGACAGAGCTTCCATCAATTCTTTACATTGCCTGAAGCGAATCTGCTGTACGGCGAGGCCGTGAGTCTGACCTTCCGGGGCTGGCAGGGCGCCCCCGGCGCCATCAAGGGGGAACTTGAAGCCCTCAAGATCGAAAGCGCCGACGGCACCTGGTCGCCCGGCAGGGACTTCGGGTTCAAGGACAAGCGGACCTTCAGCAGGATGGCCCGCGGGGAGCTGGTGGTCGCCGCTTCGAAAGCCGTCACGGCGAAAGAGGTCGGGAAAAACATCGAATTCAAGATCGAAAACTTCGTCATCCCCGGCAACTTCACCCCCGGCAAAAAGTCCTTCGCCAAAGACAACAACACCGTGGGCTTGAAAGTCCGCTTCACCAACACCTCCAGGGCGAGCGTGTGGATCTTCGCGCCTTCCCTTTTGAGAGGGCCGCAGGCTTACCGGGCCATCGGAACTTACCGGAAGATTCCGGAATACTACCGCCACATTCCCCGGACCATGCAGAAGCTGTGGAAGGGCGAAGCCGTCCACATCCTCCTCATGGGTTCCAGCATCGACCGGGGCAGCGCCAATCCCGCCCTTTTCCCTTATGTGGAGGACCCGAGATCGCCCAAGTACAAGCAGCCCCTTTCCGACAACAAGGACTTTTCCGCGAAGCTCGTGGGGCGTCCCGACTTGGAGCCTTACTTCGCCTGGGCCTGTCATTATCACAGCTACGCGGGCCGGCTCAAGGTCGAGCTGATGAAAAAGTTCGATCTTTCGGGCGACAAGATCCTGCTGAACTTCATGGCCCGAGACGGCTCCTGCGTCGGGGAATCCCACTCCGGGCTCAGGAAATATTGCGAGCTGCAGATCCCCCCGGATCCCGAGGCCAACGGCCACCGGAGCGGCAAGAGCTGGCGGGAGCTTTATCCCGGACTCTTCAGCCGTCCTGAGGGCCCCCGGCCCGATCTGGTGATCTACGGCAGCGGCGCCAACGAAAAGACCGACACCCCCGACGAGGCGGCGGTCTTCGAGGGGGCGATCCGGTATATCCAGCGGAACTGGCCGGGAACCGAGTTCGTGGGCTGCATCTTCCAGAGCAGGAAGGGCTACACCCCCAACGGCGGCGACATGCAGGCCATCGCCCTGCGTTACGGGATCCCCTACATCGACTTCGGTCTGGTCAATGACCGGCTGACCCGGCTCATCAATCCCAATGCCGCCGGGAACGGGGACGAACACCCCCAGGCGGCGATCCATTATATCTGGTTCAAGCAGCTGGAAAAGGCCTTCGAGTGCGCCGGGCCCGTGGCGGCGGGGTTCCCGCAGGCCCATCTGCCGGAGCGGATGATGCCCACGGCCCTCAACTGGGAAGGGGAAATGAAGCTCTACCGCATGGGCGACAAACGCTTCTTCCGGCCCCGCGCCTTCATCCTCGACGACAGCGCTTTCAACTGCTGGGCGCAGCCTGACCCCAACGCCGATCCCAAGGGGCTGAAAAAAGTTCCCGGCTCGAAACATTTTCTGGGCGAAGTCTTCGTGGACGGGGTGTGCCGGGGCCGTCCCCGGTGGCCGACCCGGTACGATCTGCGCAACTCCTTTTCCAGGTACGGCAGGCTCTCCTTCGGAGACCGGCATGTCATCGAGGTCAATCCCGCCTACGTTTTCAACGCCGTCGATGCGAAGCGTTGTCTCAACCGGAATTACATCGGGGTCGAGTCCGGCCTCTTTTCCGGCGGCGCGGGCAAAGGCCTTCCTTACGAGTCGAAGACCGGAGCCCCTTACGGGCGTTTCGTGAAGCTCCTCGCTCCGGGTGAAAGCTGCAATGCGTCCTTCGTCGGCACCGCCTGCGCCCCGGTCTGGGGCGATACGCCGCAGGGCGGGACGCTGCAAGTCGACGTCGACGGCAAAAAGGCCTTCGAAGTCCCCGCGAATCAGCCTTTCATCATGAGGAGCGGCGAAAAGATCTTCATGGAAAACCGCAAGGGGATCCAAGGGCTGCCCTACGGGGTCCATACCGTCACTTTCAAGGCCCTGAAAGGGCCCGTGACCGTCATGGGGCTTTACGGCTACGACCTGCGTTCCAACCGCGCAAACGAGAGAGTCGTCCGCAACCTCGCCGACGACGGCGTCTATGTCTTCGAGCCCGCCTTCAAGGCGACGCCCCTCATCCGCTGTTCGTCTGGGCTGACGCTGAAGTCCGCCACGCCGCGGCAGGCGGTCTTCGCCGGATCCGGCCGCTTCGAGGCCGTCGGAGAGTAAGAAAAACATGCACCCGGAGCGTCCTCTTTCCCCCGACGGCGGGGCCGGGGCGGCTCTTCTTTCCCCGTCGGGCAGGAAACGTCTCTTTTTCGGCATCCTTTTCGCGGGAGCCCTTCTGCGGATATTCTATCTTTTCGAATACGCCACGTACGACAACTTCGATCTGGCCATCGGCGCGGACATCGGCGAATACGCCTCGCGGGCAAAAGAGATTATGGCCGGGCGCTTCTTCCCGGCGGAACCGGAGATCCACGCGCCTTTCTACAGCTTCTTCCTCGCCTTTCTGCAGACTTGCGGGGCGGGAGTCCCCGCGATCAGGATCATCCAGACGCTGCTCAACTTCGGGGCCTGCGTGTGGCTCTTCTTCATCATGGGCTCCGCAGGGGTCTCCGACAAGGTCCGGTTCTGCTTTCTGGCCGGGATCCTGGTGCTCGCCCCCTTCATCTTCCACCCGGCGGAACTGATCAGCGAAAGTCTGCTGCTGCCTCTCTTCGCCGCGGTTTTCCACTTTCTGACCGCCGGGGAAAAACGTGAAGACTACGCCAGTTGGCCCTGGCTCCTCGGGGCGGGGATCTTTTCCGGACTGGCCTTCCTGACCCACGGCCTCGCGGGGGCATTCCTCCCGGTCATGCTGCTCTTTTTCGCCGTCAGACGCGAGGGGGTGCGCTGTACCGCCTTCGCCGCAGGAGCGATCCTCGTGATCCTGCCCTTCTGCATCGCCAAATCGGTCCACTACGGCAAACCCGTCGGGATCCAGGGCAACACGGGATTCAACATCTACCTCGGGAACAATCCCAAGGCGACGGGGGGTTGCTTCATGCGTCCGGGGAATCTCTGGCGCAAGAGCCACATCCAGGCTCGGGACGAGGCCGTCAGGAGAGGGATCACCACCGACCGGCTGTGGCTGGAACGCGCGGCGGATTTCTGGTGCAAAACTCCGGGCAAGGCCGCGCTCTTGTGGGCTAAGAAGATCCCCATGATCTTCAGCGGCAACGATCTCATCGCCGGAGCCGACGGCGGATTCCTCTTCTGCCGGAGCGAAACCGTCAATCTGACCCGATTCCTCACCTTGCCGATCATCTGCCTGGCCCTGCCGGGGATCTGGTTCGTCTGCCGCAACCGGAAGAAGGAACCTCTCTGGTGGCCCCCGCTGCTCCTCGCACTGGCCCTTTTCGCCGCGCAGGTGATGACGGTGACTTCGGGCCGCTACCGCCTGATGATGTTTCCGGGGATCCTCTATCTGGCGGCGGCGGGCTGTGCCGGGATCGACTGGAAAAAATGCTTCCTGCCGTTCCTCCTGCTTTTCCTTCTCTGCCTCTGGTGCACCTACGGATTCGTGATCCGCGACCGGCGCGAGGGCTGCGCGCTTCTGGGCGAAGCGGCTTTCAGGAAGGGGGACTTCAGTCACGCCCGCGATCTCCTGCTTTTCGCACGAAGGGGGGGGATGAAAGACTCCTCGCGCATCGAGAACATCCTGGGCAATATCGCCGAAAAAGAGGGCGACTTCGTTCAGGCCAGCAAGTGGTATGCGGGCGTCGTCAAGGCGGAACCCTACATGCCCGAAGGGTGGATGAATCTGGCCAATCTCACCCCCGATCCCCGTCTGGCGGAAACGTATTTCCGGAAGGCGCTCGAAGCTTCGGGCTCCTCCCCTGCCCCCGACCTGCTCTTCAACTACGCAAGACTTCTTTACGGCACGAAACGCAAAAACGAGGCGAAGGAGCTCATCGAGCAGGCCCTGCATACTTCGCCCGAGATGCCGCAGGCCTGCAACCTTTCCGGCATCATCGCCATGGAGGAAAAACGCTTCCGTGACGCGGAACAGCTCTTTTACCGGGCCGCCCGTCTCGCCGGAAACGAACCCGGCTTCTGGCGGAACACCGCCGTCGCCGCCCGTCTTTCCGGCAACGAACAACTGCGGATCACGGCTGAAAAACGCTTTTTCGAGCTGCAGCAAAAAAGGAAACCATGAACATGCAACAGCTTCTCACTCCCCTGTGGCCGGCGCCCGCCCTCGAGCTGCCGGGGCCGTTCCGTTTTCTCACCGTGCCCGGAACGACCGCCGACAGTGACGATGTCCACGCCCTGTTCCGCAAAACATTCCGCTGGGAACGGGGGAAGAAACTTCTTTTCGCCGTCACCTCCCACGGACGGTACCGGTTCGAACTCAACGGCCGCTTTTTCGGTCTGGGCCCCGTGCGGGGAAGCGACTACCGGCTCTTTTACGACACATACGATCTGACCGAAGCCCTGCAGCCCGGCGAAAACGTGCTCACGATCCAGTACCACTATCCCGGCAGTTCCTACCGGACCGTCGCCGCCGCCCGCCCTGCCCTCTTCGCGGCCTTCGTCCCGGAGGAGCCCGCCGGGACATGGGAATACGCTTCCGACATCCGGTACGGAAGGTCTTTCGAATACACCTTCCAGCTGGGGAAGTGCGAGAACCGGGACGACCGGAAAAATGCTTTCGCCTTCGTCCCCGCCGAAACCGCGGACAATCCCAATCAGGTCCGCCTGCTGCCCCGGCCCATTCCGCCCCTGACCAATGAGGAGTATCCCTTTCCCCGGGTGATCCGGCAGGGATTTCTCCCCGAGTTCTCCCCCGACGACGACGACTTCGCGGCGCGGATGGCGACCGAGGTCCAATTCGACGCCCTTGAAGCCTTCGACGGCAAGAGCTTCGCCGTGCCGCCCGAAGGTTGTCACGGCTGTTTCGTCGTCTTCGATCTGGGACGAGAGTTCTACGGCAACGTGGAAGTAGAACTGGAAGGCGATGCGGGCGTCATCGTGGACCGGGCCTATGACGAGGTGACCGCCTGGGGCAGGCTCCAAAGCGCCTATTTCTTCGGGAACTGGACTCCCCGCGCCCGCCACGCGGGGGACGCCTACCGTTTCGCCGACCGCAGGATCCTTGCCGGAGGCCGCTGCGTCGTCACCGCGGAATTCGCCGACCGGGGCGGCCGCTTCCTCATGCTGGCGGTCCGCAACCACAAGACCGCGATCAGAGTCCACCGCATTTCGGCCGTCGACAGGATCTCCCCCGTGCCCCGCTCGGAGTTCACCTGCGACGATCCCTTCTTCGAGCGGCTGGACCGGATGTGCGTCCACACCGTGCGCCACTGCGTCGCCGACAGTTTCGTGGACTGCCCCTGGCGGGAACAGGCCTTCTGGGCCAACGATCTGGTCGTCTCGGCGCATTACTGGCTCTTGCTCACCGCAGAACCTGCGCTGGTGGAAAACGCGCTGCTCACCTGCCTCGACGGCAGACGCAAATACGGCTGGCTCCCCGCCGTCTACCCGGCCGGGGACTCCATGCCCTTCCAAGTCTGCCCCGCCCTCTGGGTGCTGGTCCTCAACGACTGCTTCATGAACACGGGGAACGAAACGTTCCTCAAGAATATCCTGCCCCGTGCGCTGGAACTCATGGGGGACTACCGCCGCTTCACCGACGAAACGGGCCTCGTGCCGGAGCACCCCACCTGGTGGAACTTCATCGACCTTGCCTACGTCAACGCGAAATCCGACCTGCAGGGTCACACCGCCGTTTTGAACTCCCTCATCGCCGCCGCGTGGCACTGCCTCGCCGAACTGGGGGCGGGAGAAACGGCCGAAAAGGAATCCCGGCGCATCTGCGAAGCCATGAAGAAACACCTCTGGGACGACGAACGCCGGATGTTCCGGGACAGCGACGCCCCCGGCCACGGCAGGGAACTTTACAGCGCCCATCCGGCGGCGGTGTGCCTCTGCTACGACCTGATGCCCGAACTGAAAGAAGCGCTGAGCGGCCAGCTCTACGCCGAAGGCGTCCTTCAGCCCGAGCCCTACTACCAGCGCTTCGCCCTCGAGGCGGCCTTCAGGACGAACCAGACGGAAAACGCGCTCCGGGAGATCCGGCGCATCTGGCGCGCCATGGTCCTGTCGGACTCCCCCACCCTCTGGGAGCTGGGGGAATTCGGTCCCCGGCCCACCCTCGGCACCGCCAACAGCTGCTGCCACGCCTTTTCGGCGGCGCCCATGTGGTTCTTCCGCCGGGTGCTGGCGGGGATCCGTCCGCTGGAGCCGGGCTTCCGGCGCTTTGTCTGCGAGCCTCTGTACGAGGGGGATTTCCGCTGTATCCAGCCCACCCCGGCGGGCCCCATCGAAGCCGAACAAAAAGCCGGGGTCCTCACGGTGAGGGCCCCGGCGGGAACTGAACGCGTCACGCTTTCGTGACGGGCTCGATCCAGTCAGGCTTCTGGAGCGCCTGGACTTTGGGCTTTTCCTCCTTGAGGGCGGTGATCTCATACCGCTCGATCAGGATCATGGTCCTTCTCACCATGTCGTGATGGGATTCGCAGGTGTTGATGTTGCGGACGCCCAGATGGCGCTTGACCACGTCCCGGTTGCGCCAGTCGGGCTCCCACGTCGCCTGATCCACGGCGCCCAGGCTCCTGACGTGAGCCAGCCCCGAGCCGGAACACCAGATGTCGAACCAGTGCTGGAGTGCGGCGGGGTCATCCAGCGGCGCACACAGCTTTTCGAGGTATTCGAAGAAGCGCTTTTCCCTTTCCTTCCCCAGCAGCACGACCTTGGTCTGGACCTGCTGATAGGGAATGATCTCGAGTCCGAAGACGCCCTGCGCGTCGAACTTGAAGCTGGCCAGATAGCCGCCGAACCAGGTGGGCTGTTCCCATTCCACGTGGGTGGCGGGGAAGAAGAAGTTGCCGGGTGAGTAGACGATGGGTTTGCCGTGCCACACTTCCACCCCTTCGGGGCAGTGGGTGTGGCAGTTCCAGACCAGATCGGCTCCGGCGTCGAGGAAGGCGCGGAACATTTCCACCATGCGGGGAGAGGGGAAGGGATTGGTCTCGTGTCCGCCGTGGAGCGCAACGAAGACCAGATTGCCTTTGGCCTTTTCGGCCCGGATCTGATCCAGCATGGGGAAGATGGCCAAGGTGGCCACTCCGGCCCGGTCCTCCCGTGCGCCGCCGAACTCGTTTTCGGCGTAGTTGAGGAGCGAGATGCGGATCTTGCCGCAGGTCAGCTCCAAGGGCTTCCGGGCTTCGGCGATGTTCGCGCCCGCGCCGACGGTCTTCGCGCCTGCCTTGCGGCAGTTTTCGATGGTCTCCATGGTCACGTCGGGACCGAAATCGCCGATATGGTTGTTGGCGAGGAGCGCCACGTCGGCCTTCAGATGGGTGAGGATCTCGGCGCACTTGTGGGGGACCTTGAGGTTGGGCCCGCATTTGTCGATGGGGGTCTGGGCTTCGGTGAGCGTGGTTTCCCACTGGACGATGCGCAGGTCGGCGGCATCGAAAAAGGGTTTGACTTCGGCGAAGACCTGCGGCGTACGGCCCGCCATGATCTCGTCGCGCCCGACGGCCCAGGGGCAGATATCCCCGGCGAAGAGAGCGGAATAGTGCTCCGGCGCGCCCTCGCGCCAGACACAGCTGCGATCGGTGAATTTCATCATTTTACGTTTTCCTTTCGAAAAGACTCCGGGAAAATATACATCACGCGGGCCCGTCTGTCAAGGGGGAAACGGAAATCGCGGCGAAAAAACTTTTCATCGGGATGATCTTTTCGATTCAGCAGCTCATGAAAGAGGCCGGGCTGGCCAATGAGGAGAGTTCCGCCCCCAATGAGGCGAGTTCCATCTCCAACGAGGAGAGTTCCGCCCCCGCCACCCAAGATACCACCCAAGATACCACCCAAGAAACGGAGGGCGGGCTCTTCGATACCCCCGCAGCGGAGACGGAAGCCCTCGACGATGCGGTGGCCCGGAAAGCCATTTCTTATGTTCTCGGGATGAAGGACACCTTCCTGAAAAAGGATGATTCGGCGGGAAGGCAGTATTCGATGAAGAAGCGGGCTGAAGCTGTCTACCCCGATGAAGTGGAGGCAATAAAAGAGATGTCGCAGGCCGCATCCGCCAGCAGAGGACAGCGTCAACAATTCCGTGATCTCAGTAATGTTACGGACCAGGAAGCCGACGATATATTTGATGCTACCGGGGTGGACGTAACCGGGTATAAACATGTCGTAGATGAGGATTTATTTCGAAAAATCGAAAAACTTCGCGCCAACCGCTTTTTTGAACACGACAAAGGCGTGCGTATGCCGTCGCCTGATGAACTCCCATTGCTTCCATTGATAATACACGAGTACGACTCAATTGATGATGTGGATATTCACGAAAGCGGAACTCCAGCTATTCAGTACACTAAAAAAATTGGAGAAACGTTCTACGTCGTTGAGGAAATTCGAAAAGGGAGAAAAAACTTGCTGCAAGGCGGTTTTATAAAAGTGTCCCGCCGATGCCCGATGTTCCGGCCGAAACCGTCCCCGGGCGCACGTCCGAAACAACCGGCGGCGACATTGTTAAAATAGCACAAAATCCCGAAAATTCAAGCCCCGATGTGTTAAAAAATGGAGAAAATCTTGACAATGGGGCCGGGCGGGGCGTGAGACAGGAGTTCGGATCCGCAAGGACAAGTCTGAAACAGGTGGCAGCCGCGTTCCGGAAGATCGACTTTCAGCTGGGGACACTCAATCTGGACCTCGGCGGCGGCCGGTTCGATGAAGCGACAAAGTACCTTGCCGAAAGGGGCGTCGACAATCTGATCTTCGACCCCTTCAACCGGGATGCCGCCCACAATACCGCCGTTTTCGAGGCAGTGAGGAGCGGCGGTGTGGACACCGTGACCTGCAACAACGTCCTCAACGTCATTCAGGAGCCGGAAGCCCGGAGCAACGTCATATTGCAGGCCGCAAAGGCCCTGAAGCCCGGCTGGACTGCCTACTTCTCCGTTTACGAAGGGGACGGCTCCGGCCGGGGGCGGCAGTCCCAGGCCGATGCGTGGCAGGAAAACCGGAAAACCGCCGACTATCTCCCCGAAATCGAGGAGCATTTCGACGACGTCACCGTCAAGGGCAAGTTGATCATCGCCCGCGGCCCGATCACCGAAGGGAAGGTTTCCGCGTGGGCACCCGATGCTGCTTCGCAGGATAACCCGTTCCTGTATTCCCTGAAGAGGCGGCGGCAGGTGAACCCGATCCGGGAGCCTGGGCCGATCCGGGACGAGTATCAGGACCGGCTCGACAACAGCACCTACACCCCCCGGAGCAACGCCGAAGTCAACCGACTGGCCGCGCGGCGGATCGCCAATCTGGGCGGGATGGCCGAAGCCGCCCGCATGGTCGCCGACGGGGAGTTGACCGGAACGACCGACGTCGGGCAGCGGATGATGCAGCTGGTCCTCAACAGTCCGGAATTCAAGGCTCTGGATGTGGACGAACGGGACCGGACGAGTTTGGAGAACAAAAAAGAAAGCAGGTTTTATCCTCTCGCGACCACGCACAAGACAATAAGCTCAAAAGAGAGCCCAATGAAAACGATGTTTCCGAGATTGACCTGCTTTCTGGCGTATAAGATACCATCGCACCGGGAAAAAGTCAAGCGTACTCACGCAAAAAAGAGCAAATTCCACTCAAAAAGGATGAAAAACGGACCATCCAAGTCAGATATTGTCCCGGCATCGCAGCAATCGCTTCAGCCACGCGAGGGTCTTTCCGTCGACGTGATCGACGACGAACTCCTGACCGCGGCAGGCCGCCTGAAAATAGGAGCCGTCCCGGCCGAAACACGCCTTTCCGGCGTCGCCGTCGTGATAAGTCATGTTGGCCCGGCGGTTTTTCCAATCGAGCCAGGGGAGCGAATCGGCCCGCCAGTGGGTCGGACAGGAATCCCCGTCCCGTGTGAGCTTCAGCAACGGGCGCGAGGCATCGTCGAATCTGAAGGTCCCGTATCCGGGGATCCCTTCGGCGTCCGCGATCCCGGAGAGGGTGTCGGAGCCCACATAGAGCGCGTGTTGGTCTCCTTCATCTGCGCGCCGTGTTTTTCGCAGTAACACGCTTTGCCGTGGGGGTGCCACGCATATTCGCGGATTTTTGCGCCGTCTTTCACGATCTCGGCAATCTGCATATAGCCCCAGACGGCGTGGAACCGCCGGGGCTCGTCAGCCTTTTGGAACCAACCCCAGAAGAGGAAAAGATCGCCTTCGGCTGCACCGTGATTTTCCAGATGCCGGGCGGCGGCTCCGCTCTGTCCCAGGATCGGCTTCCACCCGGAGGGCAGCTGCTTGTGAAGCTCCGGGCGGATATCCGGGTCGAGGTGACAGAAAACATCGAGACCATACTTGCATCCCGCAGGCAGGATAAAATCCAACAGATCCCCATAGCGCGTTCCCGTGTCGAAAAAATGCCCTTTCCCGTTCATTTCGGGAATAGGGGCGGAGATCATCTTGCCGTCCTCGCGGATCACGCTCGGCACACCGCCGTAACTGCTGTCGAAGCCTTTCCTGCTCAGGATGATCTTCATTTGGAACAGCCCCTATTCAGAGGCGAGGAGCGCGGGGAGCTCGCGGCGGAGGATGATGAGGCCGTATTCGTTGAAGCGGCCGCCCTGTTGGAGGTACTCGCCCACGGCCCGGCGCATCCCCGTGTTCCAGGGCTTGCGGCCTATGTCCGCGGGGGCGCCGCCGGGGATGTCGAAGACCCGCCAGACGACCTCGTTGGTCTCATCGTATCCTTCGAGCCGGTAAAGGTGTCCCAGCTTCTGGAAATCGGCCAGATTGGTGCTCTTCATGATCTTCGGAAAGACGGGATCCAATATCCACGAATAACAGACGACGGCCTTGTAGGAAAAATCCGTCTGGGTCCGGTCGAAGAAGTCGACGATCTTCCGGAGCGAATCGATGCACAGCGCCCTTTTCAGGGGCCCGGCGGCGGGGATGTGCAAATTGATGGCGGGGTCGCCGAAGGAGAAAAGGGCATCCTCGCGATGCTCCGGGCACTCCTCCAGGCGGACCGTGCCGTCCGGATTCTCGAAGCAGGCGACCTTGCCGACGAAGGTGTGCCGGTGGTTGCATTGCAGCCTGCCGAACTGGAGGATCCGCCCCTCGTGGACGGCGCGCACCCATTCGTAAATGCGCGGTTCGAGACCGGGAAAGCCCACGTCGGCCATGGATTTTTCCATCCAGAAACTCAGGTCGGACCGGATGTCCTCCAGCTGCTGCGGCGTGTAATTCCGTTCCTTGTAGAGGGCCAGCATATCGGGCCACGAGGAGATGCCCATGATGAGCAGAAAACGGCGGTACTCCTCGCCGGGAAAGGCAGCCTTGATCTCGGGGATCCCCTCATGCCCTTTTGCACTCAACCGGTCGTAAAGGGCGGGATCGAGAGATTCGAAAAAGGGGCGGGTCGCTTCGATATATTCCGGTTTGAGCAGAAGCTCCGAAGCGTAACGGCGAAAATCGTTCCAAGAGATCATATTCTTATTTCCTCATCGAATGTCAAGTTGCGGAAAACTCTCTAATATACCACAAAAAAAACGTTTTTCAAGTCGGGAGGCGCCGGGCGGAAAACAAAACGGCCCGAAGCACTTCTTTTTTCTCCGGGAAAGCGATTGCAAAAAGGTGCGGGAACGTGTATATTATCGCAGGAAAGGGAAAGATCATGAAAACGGTTCTGATCACGGGAGACAAAAACGCCGTACCGGCGCAATACTTGAAACCGATCCGCGAGGCAGGGATCGAACTCGCCTGCAAAAAATGCACTTCTCCGGAAGAGGTGGAAGAGTTCGCAAAAGACGCCGACCTGGTCTGGATGTTCGGAGCCAACCCCGGCCTGACCGCCGAGGTGCTGAAACGTTTGCCGAAATGCAAGGGGATCTTCCGCAGCGGGAGCGGGCTTGACGCGCTGCCCGCGGCGGCGGCGAAGGAGCTGGGAATCGAGGTGTTGAACACCCCCGACTCCATCGCCGAAAGCGTGGCGGAACACGCGGTAACTCTCCTTTTCGCCCTCATCCGGCGCATCGTGCACTACGACAAGGCGGTCCGCGCAGGGCGCTGGGAAGGGCCCAACGGCATGAATTGGCATATTTCCGGACGCACCCTCGGACTGGTCGGCTACGGCCGGATCGCCCGAAAAGTCGAGGAGATGGTTTCCGGATTCCGGATGAAGGTGGTCCATTACGATCCCTTCGTGCCCGGCTCCATGGAGCTGGACGAGCTGCTGAAAGTCTCCGACTACGTGTCGCTCCACTGTCCCTTGACCGAAGAGACGCGAAACCTGATCGACGCTCGGCGGCTCGCCCTGATGAAGCCGAACGCGCTCCTCGTGAACACCTCCCGCGGTCCCGTCGTCGACGAAGGGGCCCTGACCGAAGCGCTAAAGAAGGGGACCATCGCGGGGGCGGCGCTGGACGTGCTCTGCGACGAACCTCCGGCGAAGGATCATCCCCTTTTCGGCTTGGACAACGTGATCCTGACGCCCCACATCGCCGCCTTTTCGGCGGACTTCGAAAAGAATTTCTGGACCTGCTCCGCGCAGAAGATCGTTTCCGCCTGCGAACGCTTCGCGCGCAGTGAAAAGGAGAATTCATGAAAACGTTTCCGCTGCTTTGTCTGCTGTGCCTCTTTCCTGCCGTCCTGTCGGCGGAAGAAATCGTCATCGCCCCGGAACGAATAGTCATTTCGGCGCCGCAGGCGGACGATCCCGCCGCGCAGGAATTGAAGACCCACCTGGAACTCATCACCGGAAAAAAGATCCCCCTCCTGACAGGCGGCCAGGTCCGGCCCGGCGCCTTCGTCTTTCATGTCGGCGAAGCCCCGGCGGGGGCTCCGACGAAATTCCAGCCGGAGGAATCGAGGTGGGACGTCACCCCCTCCGCGGCCTGGTTTTACGGTGAAAGCAAAAGAAGCCGGCAGAATGCGGTCTGCGACTTTCTGGAAAGCGAATTGGGCGTCCGCTGGCCGGGCGGAGCCGACATCGCCTTCCGAAAGCAGGATCCGCTCCGGCTGAAGATCGCCGCAGGGCAGTGGATCCCCGAAGTGAACATGCGCAATCTCCGCTGCGCCGGCAAAACCGGCTCGAGAGCTGAAGCGCTTCTGTGGCGGCGGCGTCTGCGGGCCGGCGGACACGATCAGCCCCGGTACGGTCACGCGTTCACTCAGTACTGGAAAAGGTTCGGCAAGACCCATCCGGATTATTTCGCCATGCGCGCCGATGGATTGCGCGCCCCCGTCGGAGTCCCGGCCGACAAGGTCGATGCCGCGGCCCCCGACAGTCCTCAAGCCCGGAAGATCGCCATGTGCGTCGGCAACCCGGCCCTGGCGAAACAGGTCATTGCCGACTGGCAGGCGGCGAGACGGCCGTTGTATATCAATCTGTGCGAGAACGACGCATACGGCAACAATTACTGCCGCTGTCCGCGCTGCACCGCGCCGGACGTGGTCCCGAAGAACAGGACCAAGTGGGAAAACTGGTACGCCGACCGCTATGTCCGCTTCGCCAACGGCGTACTGGCCGAAGCGAAGAAATCCCGGCCGGACGTGAAGGCGGCGATGTACGCCTACAACGGCACCGAACAGCCGCCCGCGAGAGAAAAGCCCCATCCCGATCTGGTGGTCGGGATCATCCCCACCATTTTCACGCAGGAGTATATCCGGAACTACGTCGGTTCATGGAAAAAGGCCGGACTCAACCGCTTTTTCTACCGTCCCAACCGCCATTTCTATTACGAACTGCCGCTGCTGCCGGCGGGCAGCGAAAAGCACTTTTTCGAAATCTGGCAGTATCTTTACAAGTCGGGAGCGATCGGCTTCGACTACGATGGCCCGGCGGAAACGAGTCCTTTTCAGTACTTCGGCAATTACGTGCTGCTGAAGGCGATGCAGGATCCCGCCAAGCCCTTCGAATATTGGGAAAAGCACTACATGCAGGCCTTCGGGAAGGCGGCGGAGGATATCCGCAGCTACTTCCGATACTGGCGGGAAAAGGTCTGGGACGCCCGGCTGGCGCCGGACCAGGCGAAAATCACCGAACAGGGGCGTTATTTCAACTTTGCACGGGGACTTCTCTGGAATTTGGACAAATATTACCGGGAAAGCGATTTCACCGAGGCGGGAAAATTCCTCGAAGCGGCCTTGTCGCGGGAACTGACGCCGGAGGAACGGGCCCGGATCGAAAAACTGCGTTTCGCGCACGAACACGCCCGGCTGTTCCGCAATGCCGCGGCCGGTAAAAGCCGCGCCGATTCCCTGAAACTGCTGACGTTCCGCGAGAAGCACAAGCTGACGGTTCTGCCAAGAAGAGAGTTGTATTTCGGCGATATCTGCGGCATCGGGCTGATGCTGGCGTTCAAGGATTATCTGCCTCCGTACGTGAAGATGCCGCTGGTGTGGCACTTCCGTCTCGATCCGGAAGACAAAGGGATCCGGGAAAAATGGTATCAGCACTCTCCGGCCCAGGTCCGGGCGTGGGGGGCGATGATGTGCACCGATTCATCGTGGGAAAATCCCCGCAGGAAATACAAGGTGATTTCGGACGCCATCCGGAAGCAGACGGCGAACTATGACGGCGTCGCCTGGTACGGAACGGAGATCCAGGTCCCTTCCGACTGGAAGGACCGGCAGATCTTCCTCTATTTCGGCGCGGTGGACGAATCCTGCCGGGTCTACGTCAACGGCAGAGAAGCCGGAGTGCGGATCTTCAAGAACACCAACGACTGGAACACGCCGTTCACGATCCGGATCGACCCGGCTGTCGACTGGAACAAGCCGAAGCAGAGCATCATCGTCCGGGTGGAGGACAAAGCCGGCCAAGGCGGCATATGGAAGCCCGTCTGGCTGGTCTCGCGCAAATGACGGCAAGTTGCGCCTCCCCCCCCAAAAAAAAGGAAGCGGTTTTCGGGCGCCGAGGACGAAAAGCCCGAAAAATAAATCTTCAGGCTTGTGATTCCCGCTTTCGCAGCGTATTTACTCGGGTGAAACCGGGGACAACAGGCTTGATTTGCCCATCGGGTCGTCTCGGTATCATATCCCGCTCACAGTTACCCAAAATCACCTGGGCGCGGAAATTTGCATCCACGACGGCAAGGATTTTTTCGATTCGCTCCTGAAGCACAAAGACGAAACAGAAAAGCAACCCGGATTCGAAATGGACTGGCGCCGTCTTCCTGGCCGCCCTGAAAAAAGTTTTTCCCGGATACGCGAATGAAGAAGGAAATGCCTGAAGGGCTTCTCCCGGCGGAGGGTCGGTGATCCAGACCGTTCCGCGAATATTTTTCCATGAAAAAAGCGGCCCGGAGGCCGCTTTTTTTGTGCTTGGAAGCAGGACTTAGTCCTGATCGTAGGCGTGTCCGGCGGAGCCGAGAACTTCGATGTTCTTGCGCTTGTAGAGCTCCTTGAGCATGTCGCGCGCCGGGCCGAGGTAAAGCCGCGGATCGAAGACTTCGGGCTTCTCGCGCATGACCTGACGGATGGCGGCGGTCATCGCCAGACGGCCGTCGGAGTCGATGTTGATCTTGCAGACCGCCGACTTCGCCGCTTCGCGGAGCTGGTCCTCGCCGATGCCGATGGCGTCCTTGAGCTTGCCGCCGTTCTCGTTGATGATCTTGACCAGATCCTGCGGCACGCTGGAGGAGCCGTGGAGCACGATCGGGAAGCCGGGGATGCGCTTTTCGATCTCGCGCAGGATGTCCAGACGGATCCGGGGATTTTCGCCCGGCTTGAACTTGTAGGCGCCGTGGGAGGTGCCGATGGCGATGGCCAGCGAATCCACGCCCGTGCGCTTCACGAATTCCTCGACCTCTTCCGGACGGGTGTAGGTGTGCTTTTCGGCCTTGACTTCGTCTTCGATGCCGGCCAGCACGCCGAGCTCGCCCTCGACGGTGACGTCATACTGATGCGCGTACTCGACGACCTTGCGGGTCTGCTCGCAGTTCTCGTCGAAGCTGAGGGCGGAACCGTCGATCATGACCGAGCTGAAGCCGTATTCGATGCAGCTCTTGCAGGTCTCGAAGTCCGGACCGTGGTCCAAGTGCAGAACGATCGGAATGCCCTTGCCGCCGGTGAGCTCCTTGGCGTATTCCACCGCGCCCTGCGCCATGTAGCGCAGCAGAGTCTGGTTGGCGTACTTGCGGGCGCCCTTGGAGATCTGGAGGATCACCGGGCTCTGGGTCTCGCAGCAGGCCTGAAGGATCGCCTGCAGCTGTTCCATGTTGTTGAAGTTGTAGGCCGGGATCGCGTATCCGCCCTTGACGGCGCGGCGGAAGAGTTCCCTGGAGTTGACCAATCCGAGTGTTTTGTAGCTGACCATTCTCAAACCTCCTTGTTTGTTGGATTCGGATACCTATAATATACCACGCGCGGCACTTTTTTTCAACTGCCGAATGAAAAAAATCCGCAAAACTCCCTGATGAAACGGCCCCCGTGCGGAATTTTTGCGCAAGGTCCTTGCAAAGTTCCCTTCCGCGTGGTATATTATCGGAAATTTCAAAAAAACGGAACGACACTTCATGGACCGGAAAAAGAAAATCGTCATCGCCGGCGGCTGCTACAACGAAGCGGAAAATATCGGGGAGCTCTACTCCCGCTGCTGCAAGGCAACGGAATCCTTGCCGCAGTATGATTTCGAATTCCTCTTCACCGACAACTGCTCCACCGACGGCACCCGTGAGATCATCCGCGAACTCGCCGCGAAGGACAAACGGGTCAAGGCGATCTTCAACGCCGCCAACTACGGCCACATCCGCTCTCCCTTCTACGGTCTCACCCAGGCGGAAGGCGACGCGGTCATCAACATGTGCACCGACCTGCAGGATCCCCCCGAAATGATCCCCGACATGATCCGGGAATGGGAAAAGGGAGCCAAGGTGGTGGTGGCCGTCCGGGCGGAAACCGACTGCGGCTTTCTCATGGAGTCGGTCCGCAGGTTCTACTACTATCTGCTGAGGAAGGCCGCCCCTCACGAGAACATCATCAGCGGCTTCACCGGATTCGGCCTCTACGACCGGAGCTTCATGGAGGCGCTGAAGCTCTTCCACGAGCCCTACCCCTACTTCCGGGGGCTGGTTTCCGAGATCGGGCTCAAGCGGGTGGAGCTGCCCTTCCATCAGCCCAAACGGCAGCACGGCGTCACCAAGAACAATTTCTTTACGCTCTACGACATGGCCATGACGGGCTTCGTCAACCACACGAAACTGCCCCTGCGCCTCGCGGTCTTCACGGGAATCGTCACCGGCATCGCAAGTTTCCTCATCGCCCTGACTTATCTGGTGCTGAAGCTCCTCTACTGGGACACCTTCAGCTTCGGCATGGCTCCGGTGATGATCGGCATCTTCTTCCTGGGCGCGGTGCAGCTGATCTTCATCGGCATCATCGGCGAATACCTGGGCGCGGTGTGGACCCAGGTCAAGAATCGTCCGCTGGTCGTGGAAGAAGAGCGGATCAACTTCGATAACGAAGAAAAGCCCGCGTCGAAATAATGCCTCACACGGGGGGCAGCGGCGGATTTTTCAGCAGATGTTCGCAGATGAGCGTCGTTTTCGCCGCGTTCTCAAGCACTTCCAGGCGGTCGAAGGCCTGAAGCAGGGAACTCCCCAGTGCCATGGCCCCGTGATTGTTCAGCAGGAATACGTCGAAGGACTTCGCCGTCTCCGCCGCCGCGGCGGCCAGTTCCGGCGTACCGAAGGGGATGGCCGGGACCCGGCCGATCTTCCCCAGCACCGCCGCCGATTCGTAGAGGAGCGTGGTGGAAATTTCCGCCGTCGAAGCGGCGAAGGCGCTGGCCGTCACCGGGTGGGCGTGGACGATGGCGCAGATATCCGGACGGGCATGGTAGACCGCCAGATGGAGCCCCGCCTCGCAGGTGGGGCGGAACCCCGGATCGAGGATCCTCCCGTCGAGGGCGAGGCGGCCGATGTCGCGCGTTTCCAGGTTTCCCTTGTCGGTCCCCGCCGGGGTCATGAAGACCACGTCGCCGCAGCGCAGCGAGATGTTCCCGCCGGAAGTGGTGGTGAGTCCGCGGGCGTAGAGCCGCCCCATGAAACGGGCGACCTCCCGTGCGGTTTCGAAGTCGTTGGCCATTTTTCAGATCTCCGTCAGAATGCCCCGTTCCGTGATGAAGCCCGTGATGAGCTCACGGGGCGTCACGTCGAAGGCGGGGTTGTACACCTTGGCGTCGGAGCAGTGGAAGATCTCCGAGGGATTGCGCTCCTCGATGGGGATCTCCGCTCCCGAAGCAAGACTCCTGTCGATGGTGGAAAAGGGCAGCGCCACGAAAAAGGGCACGTGATGGTATTTCGCCGCGATGGCGAGGGAATAGGTCCCGATCTTGTTGGCGGTGTCCCCGTTGGCGGCCACCCGGTCCGCGCCCACGATGACGAGGTCGACCCGCCCTTCGGCCATGACCCTCGCGGCCATGGAGTCACAGATGGTGGTCACATCGACCCCGGCGGTGCTGAGTTCCCACGCGGTGAGCCGGGCGCCCTGAAGGAGGGGCCTCGTCTCGTCCGAAAAGACTTTGACTTGGACGCCCTTCTCCATCGCGGCGTAGATGGGGGCGAGCGCCGTCCCCATCCCGGCTGTGGCGAGCGCCCCCGCGTTGCAGTGGGTGAGGACCCCCATGCCGGGCGCAAGAAGCGCCGCGCCCGCTTCTCCGATGGCGGCGCAGAGCCGGATGTCCTCGGCGGTGATGGCGAGAGCCTCGTCCAGAAGCTGCTGGTTCATTCCGGGGATGTCGGGGGCCGTGACGGCGCCGACGCACCGCTTGAGGGCCCACGAAAGATTCACCGCCGTGGGGCGGGAGGAATCGAGGTAAGCGGCGCAGGCCTTGATGCGCTCCAGATGCTCCTCGGGCGAAGAGGACGCAAAACGCTTCGCGCAGACCGCAAGGCCGATGGCCGCCGAACAGCCGATGGCGGGCGCTCCCCGGACCCGGAGCTGCTTGATGGCCTCGAAAACCGCCTCGGGCGTGGTGAGAGAAAGCCGCTTCTGTTCCCCCGGAAGCAGCGTCTGGTCGATGATGTCGAGGGCTCCGGGGCGGGCGGCGGAAGCCCCCGGCGCGAGATGGGAACGGCCCTCGCCGTCGATATAACTCAAAGTCACGGGAATACCCATACGAAAAACCTCCGTCGTTCACTTTTGTGATAACATACACCGGGCCGCGCCTTTTTGCAAGGCGGGACTTGAAAAAAAACGCGGGTCGTGTTACATTATGAAAGAGAAAACTCGAAAGCGGTTCGAATATGAATGCTATGGAAGAGAGGCTGCAAAAGGCCTTCGATCATCTGAAAGGACGAATCCGGCTCCCGGCGGGTACGGTCGGGATCATTCCCGGCACGGGCTGGGGAGACGTCGCCGACGCCCTCGAAGACAAGGGGACGATCCCCTACGACGAGCTCCCCGATTTTCCCCGTGCGACCTTCCACAAGGGGGCCTTCACCTGGGGCAAGCTGGGAGGGCACCCCGTGATCCTCGCCGGAAGGCTCCACTACTACGAGGGCCGTTCCCCCGAAGAAACGGTCATGCCCCTGCGGCTCTTGAAGCTGCTCGGGGTGGAGAAACTGCTCCTCACCAACGCTTCGGGCGGCATCGCGCCGGGGCTGGTCCCCGGAAGCTTCATGGCGGTGACGGATCATCTCCAGTTCTTCCTCCCCTCCCCGCTCCGGGGCGAAAATCTGGCAAGCTTCGGGCCCAGGTTCCCGGATATGACGGGGCTCTATTCGCCCCGGCTGCTGGCGGCGCTCTTCCGGGCGGCGGAAAAGGCGGGAGTTGCGCTGTACCGGGGCGTGTACGCCCAGATGCCGGGGCCCCAATTCGAGACCCCGGCGGAGGTCCGGGCGCTGAAGTTTCTCGGCGCCGACGCGGTGGGCATGTCCACCGCCACCGAGGCCGTGGCCGCCCGGCATGCTGGGATGGAGGTCGCGGGCATTTCTTTCGTCACCAATTTCGCCGCGGGCATCGGGGAGCTCCCTCCCGGCCACGAAGACATATTCGCCATCGCGGCTAAGGCCGCGCCCGCCATGGCGGCGCTGCTGAAGGAAGCCGTGGCTGAGTTCGCCCTGCTCGACTGAACACAAACTTGAGGAGTTCTACGATATCATGATCACTTTTCCCTGTCTGGCCTCGGGCGAGATCGAATTTCTCACCCGGATGGTGGAAAATTCCCTTTATCTGCTGGCGCTGCTGAACCCGGCGAGCAAGGTCATGTTCCTTTCCTCCTACGATCCGCCGCTGGACCGCCGCCGCATCTTCGAACTGGCGTGGAAATCCTCTCTGGCGGCCCTCATCATCCTCGTGGTGCTGGCCGGAGCCGGCGAGTGGGTGTTGACGCGGATCTTCCGGGTGGAAATGTACTCCCTGCGGATCACGGGGGGACTGGTCGTCTTCATGATCGGCTGGAGCGCCGTGCGCGAGGGGCGTTTTCACCCCAAGTCGGAGTCTCCCGGGATGCCGGAAAACTTCACCGACATCTCCCTCGTCCCTCTGGCGGCCCCCCTCATCGCGGGTCCGGGGACCATCGCCGCGGCCATTTCGGGCACGGCGGAGTTCGGCCTTTTCAGCACCTCGCTGGCCCTGACCCTGGCCATCGGGATCAACTTCATCATCATGCTCTTTTCGCCCGCCATCAACTCTTTTCTGGGCAGGATCCACGCCCTGGGCCCCCTGATCCGGCTGACGGGCCTCATCATCGCCGCAGTGGCGCTGCAGATGATCATCACGGGCCTCAAGGAGTGTCTCCGTTAGAGCCGCCGTCGAAAAAAGACGCCCCGCTTCCGCTTATACTCACGGAAGGGGGCGTCTTGTCATTGGATCGGGAGAAGCGCGGGCTCAGCCTTGAAAGGGCGTGAAGCCCATTTTCTTACGGCAAGCCCCGGAAAATGACCGGTAGCCGCCGCCTCGAAGTTCGCCTCCTTCGGGAAGTGACCGCACGAAGGCGGTAGTGCTGCTCCGCTCATATTCCCGCTCCGGCGCCGGGCGGCTCCGCCTTCGCCCGGACGCGGAGCGTTCATGATTCGCTCCGCTGTTCCCCGCTCCGCTTATCAGCTCAAGGATGCTCCGAATCCGTCATTGAACTGGGACGAGAGCGAGGCGGAAGCCGCGGTTGCCGTTCCGGTTGCCGGGGCCGTCGAAGTTCTCCCGGTCCGCGGAACGGCAGTACCTGGCGATGCCGCTCCAACCGCCGCCCCGGTACACACGCACCGAGCCACTCGCAGGCCCGGCCGGATCGACCGCATCGCCGCCGTAATCACCATACCAGTCCCGGCACCACTCCCAGACGTTCCCGTGCATGTCGTACAACCCCCACGCATTCGGACGCGTGCGTCCCACCGCGTGGGTGGTCTCCCCGCTGTCTTTGCCGTACCAGCCGACTTCGTCCAGATTGGGACAATCCCCGCTTTCGGAAGTCAGATCCTTGCCGTTGTTCAGGGCCGTCGTCGTTCCCGCCCGGCAGGCGTACTCCCACTGCGCTTCCGTCGGCAGGTCGAAACAGTAACCTTTCGGGAGTTTCCCCGCAAAAAAGAGTTTATTCAATTTGTTGCAGAAGAGCTTCGCTTCATACCACGACACACGCTCCACCGGAAGGTCCTCCCCCTTGAAACGGGACGGGTTATTGCCCATGACCGCCTGCCACTGCTTCTGCGTGACTTCGTACTTCCCGATGAGGAAAGGCTTGGAGATCGTGACACGATGCTGGGCTTCATCATCGTCACGACCCTTTTCTCCCCGGGGGCTGCCCATCATGAAGGACCCCGCCTTGATCTTCACCATTTCCAGGGAGACGCCGCCGGGAAGATTAAATGCGGGGGGACTCACATCCGGGCGGTTTCCCGTATCTACAACCCGGGATTTGGTATTCCCTTTGGAATTTTTGGAACAACCGACAAAAGGCAGGAGGGCCGTCACGAGACAGATAGTCCGGATTATTCCCAAGATATTTTTCATAATTGTGATCCCTTTTCTTGAATTTTTATGCCGATGTAATCTGCAACGGTTTGGATAATCACCTTGTTCCCTTATATTTTTCGTTTTTTCCCTCGTCTTCATGTATTTCCTCAACATACGACTTGATCGTTTCGAATATGGCTGCTATTATTTTGGGCGCCGGTTTGTTTTTGTCGCCCAATATGGGATCGAGTTCCTTTATTCTCGTTTTGATGGCGGCAAATTGCGTCTCCGCTTCGGAAGACAATCTGCCATTGAGGCCGATTTAGATATCCAAATCCAATAAAGTCAAAGACACTTTATTGAGCTCATTGAGCAATTTCTGAAAATCCATCTCACGTCTTCTTTTTAATACTATAATCTACAATCCGACAGGTGGTTATGTGGTTATTTCATAATGTGCCTCCATTTCTCGAATACAAGCATTTTCAGGCGATTCCGCCATTGTCGATCGGGATTTTTTATAGCTGCACTGGATACGGGGACAAGCATCGCCATGCTGCTGCGGTACTGTTTTTTTTCAGGACACGACGACTTTGTGACCTGAAGATCAGGAAAAGTGAGAAAATAGCGTCTGGAAGAATTCAGGGCGGATAGGAGCAAGCCTTTATTCAATAAAGGCTTGCTTCGGAGAAGCTGATTCAAGACTCCGTCTTGAATGAGCTTCGCTTGCTTGCTTTGGTGATTGGCTCCGACAAAGCTCGGCAGACAATCAGCGTCTTGAATGAGCTTCGCTTGCTTGCTTTGGTGGTCGGCTCCGGCGGAGGTCGCTGAAATTACATTGTCAGCCGCAGTTTCAGCGAAGGCAGAAACCCGGCGGGGAGACCGTTTCCATACCGCTCCTCGCTTCCCGGCGCTCCGGAAAACCCCTGCTGCGGGGCCATGTGTTTCGAATTCGGACATCTCCTTGCTCCGTGTGACTTCAATGCTCTTTATTACTGTTCCCCTGAATTCAGAATTTTCTTATGCGCTTTTCGGAAATTTTTGAAAAAAAAAGCAAAAAAAGGATGTCAGCGGAGACGGCTGACGGAAAGAAGAAACGCCTCGTATTCCTCAGCCGTCAGGCCGTGGGGGAAATAATGCCTCTTGTCGAATGTGGCGTACCGGTGATTGAAGTACACCGTTTCACTTTGTCCCCGTGGGGAGACGAAGACCAGCATGTTCGGGAAGACCTCTCCGGTCGAGTGGATGTAACTGGAGCGGTAGAAAAGCACGAGAGGAGAAAATTCCGGCTTCCCCGCGCCCGCGGAAAAGCCTGCTCCGTTCCGGTATAGAATATAGGGCGCGCACCGGGGAAGTGTGAATTGCAAATAGGGAGAAAGAGTTTTCAGCCCTTTATGCGGCTTTTCTCTTCGAGCAGCCGGTAATACTCCTCTTCGAGGATGTCCGCCATGCGGCGCCAGTCGAAGCGCTCCAGCACCAGGTCCTGCCCCTTCTTTCCCATCCTGCGGCGCAGGTCGGGATCGGCCAGCAGTTCCCGGCTCCGGGCGGCCACGGCTTCGATGTCCTGCGGGGCGGTGACGTAGCCCGTTTCCCCGTCGATGACCACTTCGGGGGTGCCGTCCAGCTTGTAGCCGATGGCGGGGATCCCCGATGCCAGAGCCTGGACCACCGCACGGGGCAATCCTTCCCGCAGGGAAAGGTGCCAGAGCAGGTCCCCCTGGGCGATGTAGTCGGCCACCTTGTGGGGCGGGACGAGTCCCGCGAAGTGGAACCTGTCCGAAAGCCCGAGGGAGGCGATCTGCTTCTGCAAGTCGTCGAACATGGGCCCGTCCCCCACGGGGAGGAAATGCAGATCGGGAAATTCCTTCGCCAGCAGCGCCGCCGCCGGGACCACCTCTTCGTAGCCCTTCATGGGGAAGAGCCGGGCCACCGTCACCACCACCTGCGCCTTTTCGGGGATCCCCAGACTTTTCCGGAGCTCCGGATCCCGCCGCGCATTGGCGAAGGCGGAAGTCTCCATGCCGCTGTAGACCACCTGATACTTTTCCCGCGGAGCCACCCGGGCCGCGACGCACTGGTCGATCATGGCCTGCGCGACGGCATAGATCCTATCGCAGTATTTGGCGGCGAACCGCTCGGCCGTGATGTAGATAAAATTCTTCCACGGTTTTTCGTAGGCGTGGAAGGCCTGTCCGTGGACCGTGTGGACCACCACGGGGACGCCCGCCTGCCGCGCGGCGATGCGGCCCACGATCCCGGCCTTCGAGCTGTGGGTGTGGACCACGTCGAATTTCTCGCGCCGGAAATAGTTCCGCAGACGTGAGAGGGCCTTCATATCCTTCGCGGGTGAAAGTTCGCGGACGAGTTCGGGGATCTCCACGATGCCGAAGGGGGGCAGTTCCACGTTCTTCAGGAGCTCCCCTTCCCGGCCCGGAGAAAATCCCGTCACCAGCACGACTTCGTGGCCCTTTTCCACGTGGCCCTTGATGGTGAGGAGCGTATTTTCCTGGGCGCCGCCGACGATCATGCGGGTGATGACATGACAGATCTTCAATTTCCGTTCACAGCTCATGTTGCCAAACTCCACTTTTGTTGCTCCACGGCAGAAGCGCCCTCACCGGGGCCCGCCCTTTGCGTTCGAAGACCACTTGCCGCCCCGAGTCGGTGCTGCGGATATCGAGCTTCCAACTTAACATAACCCCGGAATCCGGATAGTCAATAGCAAAACCGGAATTTTTCCGGAAAATCTGAAACTTTTCCGCTCCCATCCCCGGCGGAACGCAGACGAAATCCCCCGGCGTCTCGGAGACTCTTCCCCAAAACTGCCAGCTGCTCCGGGCCGCGGGCGGGAGCAGGAGCTTTTCCACGGCGAAGCGGCGGGAAAGGGGCCCCAGCCCGGAAAGATTCTTCACCGACGGCTCCGAAAAACCGACCGCGCCGATCCTGGAGACGCCGCCGCGGCGCAGAAGCCGCTCCGTTTCGTCCAGATGGGGATAGACCGGGTTGATCACCGAACTTGCGCCTGCGGTCCTTCCGGTGATGACCACCGTGGGCGGCAGCTGGGAATCCGAGGAGATCACCGCCACGAGGGGTGAAGCCCGGAACGACCGCAGCGGGAAGGAAAAGAGGAGCACTCCGAAGAGGACGCCCGAAACGGCGGCGATACGGGCGTTTTTGACTCCGAGGGCGGTCAGGAGCAGCGCCGCCATGACGAGGGAAAGCCACGGCGCGGGCGGCGCGGCGTAAAAGGGCGCGGCGAGTTCCGCCGTCACCCGGGAAACGCCGAGCAGATAGGCGAAAAAGCCGCTGATGAGGTCGGCGCAGCCGTGATCGAGCCAGACCGGGCCGAAGGAGAGAAGCAGCTTGACGGGAAGCAAAGCGAAAAGCGTCCCCAGTACGGGAAGGGTGAGAAAGTTGGCCGCCACGGCTCCGGGGGCGAGGGGCAGATCGTGGCCCAGCGAGACCACGCTCCCGGCGGCGATGGCGGTGATGCCCGAAGCCGCCAGGGCAAAGAGGGCGAACTTCCGGTCGAAAGCGCGGTGTTTCCGGGTGCTTTCGGGGCATCTGGGCATGAGGGCGAATTCCCGAGCTTCCAGCTCCCGGAGCTTCACCAGCTTTTCCCCGAGGAGCAGCAGCGAGGCCGTGATGAAAAAGGAGTATTGGAATCCGGGCGAAGAGAGGGAGGCCGGATCCATGACCACCGCGATCCCGGCCGCCGCGCCGAGGAGGTGCCGGATGGAAACCTTGAAGAGCATTCCCCTCGCCAGCAGAAAGAGGGTCATCATCACCCCGGCCCGCAATGCGGGGACCGCCGCCCCGGTGAGGAGAACGTAAACCCACGTCAGCGCCGCCGTGGCGAAATATCTGCTCCGGAAGGGCAGAAAGCGCAGCAGCAGAAGCAGCAACACCGACACCATCCCCACGTGAAGCCCCGAGACGGCGAAGAGGTGGACAGTTCCCGCGGCGGTGAAAGGCCCTCTGCGCTCCGGCGTCATGCCGCCCGTGGCGCCGAAGAAAAAGGCCGCCGCCAGCTGACGGCAGTCGTCGCTCCGGATCCCGGAACAGAGCCGGGCGAGGAGAAGATCCCGCCCCTTCTGGAAGAGGGCGAGCAGGGAAAAACGCGTCCCTTCGTTCCGGTAAAGGCCGCCGTCGAGACGCCACAATGAGCCGTGTTCGGGCGGACGGCAGATCCCCTGCCCCGACAGGACCGTTCCGCAGGCCCGGGGCACGGGCAGACGGCCGTAAAAGAGCACTTCGCCCCGGCAGGAACGCCACTCCTTTTCGCCGGGGAACTTCAGTTCGAGCAGACGGCACCGGACGCCCGCGGGAACGCCGATGCCGGGGACCGCGGACAATCTGGGGTCGGTGAGTTCGACCTTATAGAGGATATTCGCGGGTCTTTCCCCGAGCAGTTCCCGGAATTCAGGCGGCGGCGCGAAGCGTGAAAGAGCGATGCTGACAAGTACGCAGACGGCTCCGGCGAAAAACCAGACCGCCCGGCGAAACGGGAGAAGCAGACCGACAGGCAGAGCCGCGGGGAACACGGCCCCCAGCACGGTCCCGGCGCAGAAGCTCCATTCGGAACTCAGCGTTTCAAGAGTTTTGCGGCATTGGAGCAGAAGTGACATTCTTCGGAATCACACAGGAGCAGCGTCGGATCTTCCCGGAGCAGTTCCATGCCGATGTCGTAAAATTCCCGGCAGTCCATGCAGTGCAGAGCCGCATATCCCAAGGGAATGCAGGTGATCTCGAGGCCCTTTTCCACCGCCCGGCGGAAAAACTTGGCTCCGATGCCCCGGTAGAAGTCCCGGCATCCGCCCAGATGTCGGGGGATGAGGGCCGTCCGGAACCGGCCTTCCCCGTTCCGGTAACGGACCACCGCGTTGGTGAGATAGGGCAGATCGAGCACCGTTTCGAGGTAATGCAGATAGGTGGTGCACCCCACCCCCGTGCCGATGAAGAGCATCTTGCCGCCCCGCTCCGCCAAGTGGCGCCAGGCGCTCTTTTCGCCCGTCGGTGCGTCGAAGGGCCCCTGCGCGCCAAGAAGTTCCGCCGCATCCCGGCCCATTCCCGCGACGGAGTGGGTGGTGTGGGCGTCGCGGCAGCTCCCCTTGCGCGTGAGCAGGTCGTTGACGAGGGCGCCCGTGTAGGGCGGCCTTTCGGGGGTGAAGGGCCGGTAGGCGCGGGTCTCTTCACAGCCCCCTTCGAAGTAGATGAAGGGCTCCGTGAAGGCGGGCATGAGGAGCGTCCCTTCCGGCCCCACGGCTTCGAGGAGCATGTCGTTGGCTTCGGCGGGGCTGAAGGCCCGCGGCCCGAGAGCGGAAAGGGCGGAGTGGACCATGAGCACGGTCCCGGGGACCACCCCCGCCTGCCGGAGCTTTTCCCGGAACTCCTCCTTGGAGATCCGGTTGGAAACATCGAGGGAAACGTAGCTCCAGCGGGCCAGTTCGTTCAGTTCCCGGCAAACCTCCTTCACGCGGGCTTCGGTGAGAATGGAGTTTTCCTGCCACGCTCCTTCCTCGAGGAGCTGCCGGAGCGTCTTCACCCCGTCGGCCCCGGCCAGCACCCGGCCCGTGAGGGAGTAGATGGTGGGCATGGCCTCCTTGCGTCGGGGGTTGCGGCAGAAGTCGTGGGGGAGCCCCCTGGTCAGCCGGGTGACGACGGTATGGGCGCTCCCCGCGAACCATGGTCCCGGAGCGGCGGGAGCGCGGTCGGGCGCTTCATACGCCGCGGCGAGACGCTTCGCCTCCTCTTCGAGGGCTGCCTTTTCCTCCTCCAGTCCCAGTTCCTCCAACTCCCGGCCGAAGATGCCGGTGATGTAGCGCGTCCGGCGGGCGAACTCCTCGCGCGTCAAGGCGTGGGCGCTGGTACCGATCCCCTCCCCCGCCTTGCGCAGATGGGCGAGGCCGGAAACGAAGGCCCGGCCGGGTTCCAGCGCGGCGAGACGGCGGAGCGACTCCAGATAGATGCGGCCCAGCGCCCGGCCGTCGGAGCTGACGCCGCTGAGCATGGCGGCGCTCCAGCAGCCGATGAAGCCGATGTGGGCGATGAGTTTTTCCGGGTCGATGACGTCGAGGGTCTGGACGGAGTTGTGCCAGTGGCCCCCCGATGCGTGGAGCGGCCACAGCACGGGGACGCCGGCGAGGGGATCCGACAGAGCCTGATCGTCCTGAAAGGCGCCGTAATCCAGCTCCTCGATCTCCCACGGGAGCCGGGAGCGGAGCTGGCCCAACGTCTCGCGCATGATGGCATTCCCGGCGCAGGGGAGCGGCGGCGGAGCCATGAAGAGCTTCATCCCGGAATCGGTGACGCGGATGGGCATGCCGTCCATGTTGACCGCGCCGAGGACTTTTTTCTCCCGGAAGCGCTCCCGGAAGGCGGCGAAGCCGTAAAGCTCCATGGCGAAGACCAGCCGCAAGGTGTGCTCGGGCCGGGGGATGACGCCCGTGGCGATGAGCTTCTTGAGCCTGCGGAAGATCTCGATGCAGGCGCAGACGCCCGCGGAGTTGTCGTCGGCCAGGGGCTCGTAGAGGTGGGCCATGAGCCACACCTCTTCCTCGGAGCGGCCCTTGATGACCGCCGTCACCGCGGGGATCCGGTCTTCGAAGAGCCTGCCGTCGCACTCGGCCTTGACCGTGACGTTCCCCAGCCGCAGGGCCTGCCGGAGCAGGTCCCCCGTGCGGGGCGAAACGCAGAACCCGAGATAGTTCTTCTCGGCGATGGAAAAGTGCCATCTCGTTCCCATGGTGTTGCCGTTGGCCCAAGCGATGCCGTCGGGAGCGAGGTAACGGTCCCGCAGGAAGTCGCTGACGACGCCCGCGCCGCCCAGTTCCAGCGCGTCCCGCAGGCACTTGCCGTAAGGCCGGGAATCGGGAGGCAGCAGGACAAGCGACTTTTCCCCGTCCGTGCCGTGCATCAGCTGTTCATAGGTGATGAGCCGGAAATACTCCCCTCCTTCCTTCAGCGCGGGGGAGCCGCAGATCAGGTGGAAGGGGTGCCGTTCATAGTCGGCGATGACCGGATCTTCGAAGGGAAAAGGAGACTTCACCACGGTGAGGCGGCCTTTGGAAGCTTCCCAGACGTAAGGCATGAATTTGTCCTGAAAGGAGCTCCTGCCGTCGGCGGGAAAGTCCTCGATCACGGGTTCCGCGCCGATCTCCCGGAGCATTTCCGCCGCCGTTTCCGCCGCCCGGCAATGGGCGCTGTGGGTCTGTTTCAGTTCCGTTTCGTGGAGTCTTCCGATGGCGGAAAGGAGTTGATCCTTATCGACGGCGGAGCAGATCCGCCCGTAGAGATTGGCGTAATTCATGACACAGGGACCTTTCGCTTGACACTGTCCTGAATCTTAATATAGGCCGAAGGGCTCCGTTTGTCAAGGGCCGGAAAGAAAAAAAGCCGCCCTTCCCCGCATCGGGGGCTGCGACCGCCGGAGCCGGGGCTCGCCCGGTTTTCACGTCAGGCAAAAAACTCGGGATAATCGCGCTTGACCTGTTCCTCGCACCCGGCGCCCTCGAACGCGTCCGGACAGGCGGACGTGATGCTGTCGGGAAGCGTCACTTCGGTCAAGGCGGTACACCCGGCGAAAGCCCAACCGCCGAGGGAGGTGACACTGTCGGGAATGATCACTTCGGCCAGGGCGGCACACCCCTCGAAAGCGGACTCCGGGATCTCGGTGACCTCCGCGGGGATAATCACGCCGGCCAATTTGGCGCACTTCAAAAAAGCCCCGTACTCGATCGTGATGACGCTGGTGGGAATGGCCACGGCAACCAATTCGGAGCACTCGAAAAACGCACTTTCCCTGATCGTCATGACGCCCACGGAGAGATTTGCGCTGCGCAGAGACGCGCAGTACGCAAAAGCCAGCGTTCCGATCCTGAGGATCCCGGCGGGAACGAAATAATATCCGGAAAGCGCACGAGGGGCGTAGAGCAGCGTGTGTGTTTCGGTGTCGAAAAGGACGCCCGAGGGATCCAACGAAAACCTCTTGTTGTCGGACAGCACCCGCTGCACCCCGGCAAACGCGCCGCCCTCGATCTTGCCGACAGCGGCGGGAATGGTCAGTTCGGCCAGTTCCGAACAGTCCATAAAGGCGCATTCCCCGATCTCGCCGACGCCGGAAGGAAGAGTCACTTCGGTCAAAGCCGAGCACCCGGCGAAAGCGCGTTCTCCGATGACGGTGACGGTCTTGGGAAGAGTCACCCCGGTCAAAGCGGTACACCCTGCGAAGGCTCTGGGGCCGATCGCGGCGACGCCGGAAGGAACGACCGCTTCCGTGATCTCCTTGTTGCCGCAATCGAGCAGCGTTTTTTTGTCTCCGCTGAAAACGAGACCTGCTTCTTCCGCCTGGCGAATTTCTTCCGACATGTCCGAACTCCTCATGCTCCGCCCGTCCGAACGGGCCTTGCGGATAATATATCCCGCCGTTTCGAAAATTCAAGAGCGGGGATGTTTTTTCCCGAAAACATTTGCGCTCAGCCGACGAAAAAGGTTTTCCGCAGGGCCGACCCGGCGGCGCGGTCGATGATTTTCCGTGCCTTGCGCAGTTTCTCCGCCGCCTGGTCGGGATCGCTCACGATCGCCGTGACCGCGCTTTCGGCCTTGGCGCGGTAATCCGGATCCCCGGCGTCGATGAGCCAGTCGCCGAGACCGACGGTCTTCCACATCTCGCTCTTGGCGCCGAACTGCGGGTGCCGGAGCAGAACGGCGGGGATACCGCTGCCTGCGGCCATCACCTGCGAGTGCATCTCCACGCCGAAAACGCCCCGCGAAGCGCGGTAGACGCCCAGCGCCAGATCGGGCGGCCACAGGGACTCCAGAAGCGTACAACGCCTTTGTATCTCCGGCGGAAGCCGGTCGCAGACCAGACGCCGGATCAGCGGGAGTTCCGAAAGCTGCTCCGCACAGATCAGCACCTTCAAGTTGAAACGCTCCACGGCGGTCCGGATGATGGGCAACAGCGGCGCGTTGTCGTGTTCCTCCCACTTCGCGTTCTCCGCCTCCAGATCCGGGCGGGGCGGAAGGTCGAAGTACCGCCACCGGGGCGTGTGCCGCTGCCCCGGAATGCAGCAGATGAAGTTGCCCGGCGTCAGACCGTGTTCCGCGAGAAACCTCTCCGCGCCGGACTCATCCGCGCAGTCGAAATCGAAGACGGCGTCGGGGGCCCACCCCTGCACGGGGCAGACGGAGCCTTTCGCGGCGGTCTCGGCGGAAAGGGGGTCCCGGAACCAGGCGAAGTCGAGACGGTCGATCCAGGGGAGCGTCTCCTCCTTACAGCCGATGGCGTAGGCCCCGGCGGGCTTCCCCGTCCGGCGCTGAAACTCTTCCAGACTCCGGCGGACGGAGCCTGCGATGCCGGACCCGGAAGAAACGAGAAACAGATCGGAATCGTCCACGGCCCGCTTCAATTCGGGGGACGGGCTCCCATCCAGCTGCCCCCAGACGATCTCCACGTCGGGGAAACGGCGCGCCATCAGGCTCGCCAGGGGAGCGGAAAGGGGAGCGTCGGCCCAGACGGTGATCCGGACCTCCTCGCCCAGATGTTTTTTCAGGACGGCCAGCGTACCGGGCGCGTGGGCGGCGGTGCCGATGTTGAAGTTGACGACCTCGCCATTCTTCACGGTCCGGAAATCCCGCAGCAATATGTGCTTCCCGAATGTCATCTCGAAATTTCCGACTCAGTTTCGAAATACGCAAAAAGGCCGCCGCATACCTTTTCGAGGTTTTGCGGCGGCCATTTTCATTTCAGAGCCGAGGAATCACTTGTTCAGCGTTTCCAGCGCCGCGGCGATGAGCTTGGGCGCGGTGTCGGTGTCGGGACTGCCCGCCGAAGGCGTGGTCTCGTAGCCGCCCCGCTCGAAACTTTCCTGCATGGGGATGTAGCCGCTCTTGCCCTGCGCCAATTCCGCGATGAGGGTACGCTTGTAAGGCGACTTGGCCCGGATCCCCTGCGCGATGCCGTTGAAAGGCTCGCCGGGGAGCGTGATGAAGGCCAGTTCGGGCCCGAGGCACAAAGCCAGCAGCTCGCAATCCTGAGAGCGGCCCTTGTTGCCCTCGCATTCGAGGACCCGCTGGGCGAACATGCGCAGCACGGTGCCGTCGCCTTTGGCCAGGTCTTCGCTGGTCATGTCGCCCCGGCCTTCCATGTCTCCTGCGGGGATCGTTTCCAGCACTTTGCGGGCTTCGGCCAGCTGTTCGTCGCTGACGGTACGGTAAGGCATCTTGAAGATGCTCTTCTTGAAGCTCAGCTGCGGGTCGGCGATCTTTTCGGTGTTCTTCAGGAGTTCCGTCACGATCTGGCCGTAGCCCCGGCCGATGCGGAGCGCTTCGCCGTAGTTGGTCTGGTCCCGGAGCGTGGTCACGTCGAAGTGATTGATGTCTCCGGAGCAGTCGGTGAGGGTGATGACGGGCACGTCTTCGCCCAGACGGTACTGGACTTCACGCTCCATCCGTCCGAACCAGTCGGCGGAAACGAAATCCCCGCCGATGGTGTCGCCGTGGTTGGCCAGATTCACGAGGACGGCGGCGATGCGCCCTTCCTGCTTCACCGCCACGGCGGAAACGGTCCGGTCGAAGTCCCCGTCGGGCTTGACGATGTCGGGGTTGAGCTTGCCCGGATTGGTCACCACCTTGCCGCTCTTCATCCAGTAGCGCCGGACGTAGGCGTAGGGGTTGGAATTCACCGAAGCGACTTCGAAGGAGCTTTCGCGCAAATTGGCTTCTGCTTCTTTGATGGCGGTTACGGTCTTTTCGATGATGCTCTTGATGTAGGCCTGAGCCTGAGGGTTGTCCACGTTCCGGCGGATCTCCGGGCCCGTGTGGGTGTGGGTGCAGCTGACGAGCAGATTGTCGGCGCACTTGAGCCCCGCTTCGCGGACCGCCGCCCGCAACGCGTCGAAAAAGGCCGGACTCGAACCGCAGAGGTCGTAAGTCACGAAACCGCCTTCGAGCCCGTTCTGTTCGACCAGCAGGACCTTGACGAAAAGATCGTCGTAAACGCCCCGGTTGGGCCGACGGTTGAAATATCCCGCCAGCGGGAACTCCCGCGGCGGTGTGATGATCTGTGAAGCAAATCCCGTTCTGATCATGGTCGCGTATCTTCCTGTCGATAGTTCTTTTTGCTGAAAGGGACTCCCCCCTGCCCTCTTTTGCGGAAAGCACGGAAGGAGTCCCGATCGTTCAGGACCTCTCGGTCCTTACTTGATTTTCACCGCCTTGCCGCCGGACTTCGCGGACTTGTGGGAAGCCTCGCAAAGCCGGAGGTTGCGGACGCCGTCCTCGGCGTTGATGGCCCGGCCGGCGATGACCGACTGGGCATGACGCTCGATGAGGGACTGGTAGATGTTCGGGAAGGCGCGGGGATGGAGTTTCCGGACCCCTTCCGCATTTTCCAGTTCCAGACGGATCTTGTAGGGCTCGTCATCCTTGCCCGACAGCTGGAACATGCTGCCGAAAGAACGGAGCACACCCTCGGTGCCGTAGATCTCGAACCCCAGATTGGAAAGGGTGCCGATGAGGCCGCCGCGGGGCTCGCTGAAGGCCACCTTGACCGACCCCTTGAGGCCGTTGGCCATGGTGAACTTGATATAGGCGCCGTCTTCCGCCACGATGCCCATGGTCTTGGGCAGGTAGCAGCAGCTGACTTCGACGATATGGGAGTTGAAGATGAACTCCGCCACGTAGAAGCAGTGCGAAGCCACGTCGCCGATGGGGCCGCCCATTTCCTCGATCTTGGAGCAGCGCCAGGTGGCGGCTTCCTTGGGATCGTAGCCGTAGGCGAACTCCATGTGGAAACAGCAGTCGTTCACCGTCCCCAGTTTCCCGGCGCTCACGTACTTTTTGGCCAGGGCGTTGTAGGCGTTGTAGACCATCATGTGATCCACCGAGAGGGAAAGCCCCTTCTTCCTGGCGAGATTCACCATCTTCTGCGCGTCGGCGGGCTTGGTGGCGATGGGCTTTTCGACGATCACGTGCTTCCCGGCTTCGAGGGCCCGGAGCGCGATCTCGGCGTGAGAAGCGTTGTTGGTGGCCACGTACACCGCGTCGATCTTCTTGTCGGCGAGGATGGCGTCGATGGAGTCGTACCACTTGAGCCCGAGGGCCTCCGCGGCGCTCTTGCGGGCAGCGAAGATGTCGAAGGCCCCGACCAGTTTCGCGCTCCGCAGGGGCTCGAAGCGGGCGGTGTCGCAGGCGAAGCCTTCCTTGGCCACGCGGTTTTCGGCGATGCCGCCGAAACCGATGATCGCATACTTGACTTTATCCATTTGCAGAAGTCCTCACATTACTTCATGTAGGCGTCGGCCACCTTCTTGAAGGCGTCCACGCAGGCCTGCATCTGCTCTTCGCTGTACACGGGGTGGGTGAAGAAGCTGATGGTTCTCTCGGTGAGCCAGTTGGCGGTCTTGCAGTTGAAGGCGGAGTAGTCGATGTTCCGGGCGCGGGGATCGTTGAAGGGATATCCGGCGATGCCGAAGCCGTTGCGTTCGACGTAGGCGCGTTCCTTGTACATTTCGGGCCACAGCACACTGTAGACCGGCACACCTTCGGCGCCCACGGCCTTGATGAACTCCTTGCAGGTGCAGGTGAGCTTGTCGGTGTCGAGGACGAAGGGAGCCCACCAGAAGGAGTTCTGACGCTCGGGGGTGTCCACGGGAGCATGGAGCACCAGCGGGTGATTCTTCAGGCCCTTGATGAGGATCCGGCCGTTGCGGATGCGGTTGGGCAGATTCCAGCTGGCGAAACGTTCGAGTTCGCAGAGACCGATCTGGGACTGGATCTCGGTCATGCGGAAATTGAAGCCGACGCGCTTGTGGATGTAAAGCAGTTTGCCTTCCATTTCGAGGAGGTTCAGACGCTCCTTGACGTCGTAGCCGTGATCCCGGAAGGAACGGCATTCCCAGGCCAGGTCGTCGTTGTTGGTGATGACCATGCCGCCTTCGCCGCCGGTGGTGAAGTGCTTGCTCTGGCAGAAGCTGAAGCAGCCCACATCGCCGATGGTGCCGGCGACTTTGCCCTTGTAGACGCCGTGGAAGCACTGGGCGCAGTCTTCGACGACTTTCAAGTTATACTTCTTGGCGATGGCCATGATGGGATCCATGTCGGCGACCATGCCGTAGAGGTGGACCACGACGATGGCTTTGGTCCGGTCGGTGATGCACTTTTCGATGGACTTGGGATCCAGCAGGTGGTCGGTGCCCACGTCGGCGAAGACGGGGAGCGCTCCGGCCTGCAGGACGCAGAAGCTGGAGGCGATGAAGCTGTAGGAGGTGCAGATGACTTCGTCACCGGGACCGATGTTCAGCGCGGCCAGCGCGGTGTGCAGCGCGGCGGTGCCGTTGGAAACGCTGATGGCGTTCCGGACGCCGATGTACTTGGCCCAGGCTTCCTCGAACTTCTTGCCGATGTCGCCGGTCCAGTAGTTGACCTTGCCGCTCTCGAGGATCTTCTTGATCGCGGGGTAGCACTTGGGGCTGAAGTTCGGCCACATGGGGAAGGTTCCCTGGTAGAGCTTGGCGCCGCCGTTGACGGCCAACGCGGCGATCTTCTGAGCCTTGGTCTGGGGCTTCTTCGCGGCGGCCTTCTTCGCAGCCGGCTTCTTCGCGGGGATCTCGACGACGAGCCGCACTTCCTTGACGGCGGCCTTCTTCGCCTTGGGGGCGGCCTTCTTCGCGGACGCCGCGGCTTTCGCCTTGGGAGCTTCGGTTTTCTTCGTGGTCTTTGCGGGCATTTCGTGTTCCTCCTTGTTTGTTTTGGGACCTAAATTCCAACCGGTGTGAACCGGTAGACAATGCGTTTTTTCTCGACCTCCTCGCCGCGGAGCTGTTCCAGGAGCAGATCCACGGCCAGCGAGGCGTAGTCGCTGATGGACTGTTCGAACAGGATCATGCGGTCCGAAGGGTAGTACTCCCCCAGCTCCTTGTGGACGATGGTGGCGATCCGGGGCATGTAGGTGATCTTTGGAAACTGGCGGCGGATGAGTTCGGCCAAAAGGCCGCTGACCACCGTGTCGTCGTCGCTGATGAGCCCGTCGGGCCGCTGCGAAGCGGGCATCCCCAGCAGTTTCCCCGCGATGGCGGCGCCCCCGGCGTAGGAAAGCCCAACCAGACCGGGAAGTCCGCACCCCGAGCGCAGGGCCAGCTGCCGGGGAGAGATGGCCAGCTGAACGATCCGCCCGGCCCCCTGCTGCCGGAGCAGTTCGGCGGCCTCGTTCAGAAAACGGCTGACCTCGATGACCACCCCGAAGTGGATGAAGTGCTGATCGTCGTCGCCGATGAAGCAGCAGGGCAGTCCGAGGCGGGTGATGCGGTTGAGGGAATCGTCGGAAAAGGGGCACAAGGTCAGCACCCCGTCACAGCGGTGTTCGGCGATGGTCTGGCCCAGTCCGGGAAACTCCTCGATATCGGGACGCTCGCCCCCCTTTTCCGCCCGGCGGTAAAAGGTGAGACAGCGGCAGTTCTGTTCGTTGAGGAAGCGCTGGATGAATGCGGCGAGGGAGGCCGCGTAGGCGCTGCCCTCGAGCTGGCGGACGGCCACGGCGATGGTCCTTCCGGCGAGGAGCCCGCCCGCGGGATTCTTGACGAAGATCCCGACTTTGTCACGGACCTCGAGGACGCCCGCGTCGCAGAGCAGTCCCACCGCGCCGGCGATGGTCTGACTGCCCAGCCCCAGTTCGTTCCGGAGCGCCGCATAGGTGGGCAGCCGGTCCCCCGACTGCAGGCTGCGGTCGTGGATCAAAGTGACCAGAGCGTCTCTGGCGTACTCCACCTTCCGGGGCAGAAACTTTTTGTAACGGGTCATGGCCTCTTTTTACCGTATACTGTTTTCAGTATACATTCTGCCGTAATATAGCACCGGAATCCGCCAATGTCAATACCCTTTTTCCAAAAAAAACGAAATTTTTCGCACTTAGCCTCGAAATCGGGGTGTCAGAGCAGTTCCTGCGAGGTGCGGTAATAAGCGTTCCCCAGTTTGTCCAGATCGGAGGTCAGGACGAACATGGCGCCCGTCCGGAGCGTCCCCTCGCTCCTGAAGATCTCCTGCAGGACGCGCTGGATGGAGTTCACTGGCGTAATCTCCGTGGGATCGACATCGTCCCGGCCGAAGGCGAAGAACATGCCGTCCCGGCCGACGTCGCTCCAGCGGATCATGGGGGCGCAGAAGAGCTCCCGGCGGAACCGGGCCATGTTGCCCTCGGGGGCGAACTTTTCCAGCGCGGGATTCAGGATCCACGAGCCGCAGACGATCATGGGGATCTCCCGCTTGTAATACCGCTTGAAGAAGGATTTCGCCTGCTTCATGGAGTCGAGGGCGTCCTCCCAATTCATCCGGAGCCCGCCGGGGATGTGGATGCTGGGCACCAGATCCCACGGGGCGCAGACGGGGAAGAACTCCCTTCTGTCCACGGTCAGCCGTTCCCCGACCTTGGCGAAGCCTTCGGGGGTCACGGGGATGCCTGTGACGAAGGGCCCCTCCTCCTCGATGAAGGAGGTGACGGCTTCGTCTTTGGTGACGGCCAGTCCGGAAGGTCCGAGCTTGATGTCGGGGGCGGTCAGCACGGCGAGTTTCCCCTCTGCGTTGCGGAAAACCAGCGGCGCCCACACCGGCAGACGGTGGAGCAGGTATTCGAAGCGTCCGATGCGGTAAAGTTCCCCGTCCGCGTGGTGGTGCATCCAGTAGAGCTGACCCAACGAGTGCCCCGGAATGCCGTCGTGGGCGAGCTTGTAGATCGCCACCGTGCCGCCGATCCACTGGAGCGCGTCATGTGCGTAGGAAACGGGGATCCCCCGCTTCCGGCAGTTCGCCTCGATGAGGGGAGCGGAACTCAATGCGGCCAGCAGGTAGGCGATGCCTGAGTTGTCCCCGAAAAACGGGGTGGCAAGGGTCGAAGAGGCCGTGATCTTCAGCTTCAGCACCCCGTAATGGAGCACGTGCATGTACAACGCCGCCGCAGGCTCCTTCCGGCAGAGGGCGACGACGTCCTCCGCCCGGCGCAGGATCTCCTGCTCGTCGGGAGACTTGGTGAGGGGCAGGTATTTCCCGATGAACGCTCCGGAAAGAAAATCGGGGAGCCCCCCGTTCCAGTGTTCGAGGAGCTCCGTCCACTTGGGGGCGAGGAGGCCCAGCGCCTCGTCGCTCAGGTTCATGGTCCGGCAAAAATATTTCAATTCCATGATATGCGTCTCCACAGTCTGAAAATTATCCGAAATCCCCGCCGAAAATGGCGTGATAACCGGCCCCCGGCGGCATGCCGGGAACGCCGTATTCCATCTCGATGAGCTCGCGGACCTTGGAAAATCCTCCCGTTTCGGCCCGTTTGACGGCCTCCTTGTCGGCGTCGAAGAGGATCATGTTGGTGGGCAGTTCCTTTTCCATGGGGGCCGCCGCCGCGATGAGGGCGAAGGCTTTTTCCCAATCGCCGTCGCAGGTCTCCACGGCGGCGATCTGCCGCTGCTTCCGGCCCCGGCGGCCGAGCGCGAAAGCGGCGATCTTGCCGTCCCCGGCGATCTTGAGGGCGAAGCGCCCGAAGCGGTGCAGGTTGTCTTCAAAGAGGAATTTCCGCCTGAGTCCGCAGTTGCGGAAGTCCAGCGCCGCCAGCTCCTCCAGATCGGCGGCCGTCACCGGCTCGACGTTGATCGGAGAGGGCGCGAATTTCGGCGGTTCCGCCACGAAGTAGCTCATGGTCCGGGTGGTGACGAAGCCGATCTTGCCGTAAACGCAGCTCCCCGCCGGGGTGGCGTGGAGCCGGAAGGTCCGGACCTTCAGATTTTCCAGCAGATAGCGGATCATGGAGGTGGCGATGCCCCGTTTCCGGTAGTCCGGGTGGACGATCACCATGTTGATGAACCCCACGTCGTCGTAGACGGGAGCCCCCGCGGTGGCGATGACTTCGTTTCCTTCTTCCACGCAGATCATGCGGCACTCGGGAGAATTGATGAGAAAAGCGCAATCTTCCAGCGTCTGGTTCCACCCCACGAGCCCGGCGAGCTCATAGAGCCTCCCTGCGTCCGCAGGGGTCATTTCACGGATGTTCATAAGCTTCAACTCCTTGATGAATAAACGATTTCACCGTTTTTGAACACGTAAGCGATCCCTGAAGCAGGGGTCTCGGGGGCGGAAAAGTCCGCGTTCCCGTCGATGGCGTCGGGATCGAAAAGCACCATGTCCGCCTTTTTTCCGGGAGCGACGATCCCCGCGTCGGAGAGAGAAAAGAGTTCCGCCGTAAGGCCCGTGACCTTGCGCACGGCGTTTTCGGGCGAACTCCCCATGTCGAGGAGCAGCCGCACGAATTTCGCCAGCGCCCCGAAGGCCCGGGGGTGGGAGGCCCCGAAGCGGCGGTCCGGCGGCAGGGCGTTCCCGTCGCTGCCTCCGACGCAGAAGGGCAGCTGAATAATAGCACGCATGTTTTCCTCGCTCATGCCCGAAAAGGCCGCCTGGGCATTCACGGCATCGAAGGCGAGGATCTCCGCCGCGCTCAGCGCGGGGTCGGGGCCCGCCGCCGTGATCTTCATCCCCTGAAAGGCCCGATACCGGGGATGAGTGCAGGAAACGATGCGGCAGCGCGCCCACTCCTCCGGGGTGCGGCTCCTGCGCAGTTCCTCCGCCAGTCGGAGCAGGTTTTCCGGGTCGGCCAAGGTCCGCTTCAAGGTCCCGTCGTCCATCTTGCCCCACGCCCCCGGCAGGATGACGCTCAGCTGGGTCATGGATTCGGTGTAGGGATAGCGGTCGCAGCTTATCTCCAGCCCCCGGTTGCGGGCCTCGTCGATGAGACCGAGGAGGGGACCGAGTTTGTGGAAATTGGCCTTCCCGGCGGTCTTCATGTGGCTGATATGAAAACGCTTCAACCCTGCTTCGATTGCAAGTTCGATCATTTCGGAAACGCTTTCGAGGAGCTTGTCCCCTTCACTGCGCAGATGGGCGGCGCAGATTTTCCCCGCTCCGGCGACGCGGGTCATGAGGGCGCCGATCTCCTCGGGAGTTGCGAAAACGCCCGGCGTGTAAAGGAGTCCGAAGGAAAGCCCCGGGGCCCCCTGCTCCAGAGCTTCATCGAGAAGTCCGCACATCCGGGCGATTTCGTCGGAAGACGCCTCGCCCTCGCCGTATCCCCGGACGGCGGCGCGCAGCGTGTTGTGCCCGCAAAGAGGGTAAAGGTCGAGCAGAGCCCCCGCGTTCCGCACCGCTTCCCGATACCCGGCGCAGGAGGACCAGGCGATCGTCTTCCCGTAATTGGCGTAAAGCTCCTCGAGGTGGGCCCGGTTTTCCGGCGTGGCGGGGAAGGCCGAAAGGCCGCAGTTGCCGCAGATTTCCGCCGTGACGCCCTGAGAGATCTTGCTGAAACATTCGGGGGCAGCGAGGGCGGAGATGTCCGAGTGGCCGTGGGCGTCGATGAACCCGGGGGCGAGGATCTTTCCCTTCCCCTCGACGGCCGTTTCGGCGGCGCAGGCGGGAAACTCCTTTTCGATGGCGGCGATGTGTCCGGCATTGTCCGTCAGGCAGGCGCATTTGCGCAGAGGAGCCCCCGTGCCGTCGGCCAGCCACACGTTCCTGATGAGCAGTTTTCCAGTCATTGTTCTGTCACTGTATTGTTTCCCTGCTATAAGATAGCGCCGCACCGCGAAAAAATCAAACCTTTCCCGCGCAAAACCCTTGATTTTTCCCTGCGGAAACGATATATTAGGCTCCCGGACCGCAACAACTGCATCAAGGAGTACGAAAATGTTCAATTACGGATTGGGAACTTCTCTCTCATCTCTCTGCAACACCCTGCTGGAGCGGGACCTCCTCAAGGCTCTGCGCAACTCGAAGGTGAGCACTTTCGAACTGAACGCCCACATGTTCGACTACGACTACGACGGCGCGATCCGCCGGGAGTTCAAGGCGATGCTGGCCGATACGGACAAAAAGGTGATCTCCTTTCATGTGCCCTTCAGCGGGATCGACGACCTTTCCAATCCCGATGAAACGACCCGGAAATGGGCGGTCTCCCGCTTCCGGGCCCACTACCCCGTGATCCGGGAATTCGGCTGCAAATTCATCGTGCTCCACCCCTCCATGGAGATCCGCACCAACGTCAAGGCCGAACGGGATGAACGGATCGCCTGCCTCAAAAGAAGCCTCCGCGAGGTGGAAGGGGAGCTCAAGGAGCTCAACGTTCAGCTGGCGCTGGAGTTCCTGCCCCGGCTCTGCATCGGCAACAAATTGTCGGACATGGACCAGATCCTCGAAGGGATGAATTTGGAAATCTTCGGCGTCTGCTTCGACGTGAACCACATCATGAACCAGTACCCCCTCATCCCGGAAATCACCCGGAAGCTGGGGAAACGGCTCTTCACCACCCACATTTCGGACTACAACGGCATCGACGAATGCCACTGGCTCCCCGGCATGGGCGTCATCGACTGGCAGGGCTTCGTGGAAGCGCTCCGCGACATCGACTACCGGGGCCCCTTCAACTACGAGATCAAGATCCAGGAGGGGAACTGCGAACGCCGGGTCAGGACCCTCGAAGAGAACTTCGCCAGGATCCGGGGGCTGCTGAAATGAAATTGACCGAACTCCCCGAAGCCCGGGGTACGTGGAAGTTCTTCGACCTCATCTGCTCGACGCCCCACCCCTCGGGCGGGGAAAGGAAGCTTGCCGCGCTCCTCGCCGACAAGGCCCGTGAGGCGGGCTTGCACGTCCGCACCGACAGCTTCGGAAACCTGCGCATCGACCGGGCCCCCGCGCCCGGTTTCGAGGACCGGCCGGGGATCATATTGCAGGCCCATCTGGACATGGTCCCCCAGAAGCGCGGCGGGAGCACCTTCGATTTCGCGAAGGACTCCCTGCCCGTCCGGGTGGAAGGAAACAAGGTCCACTGCGGCGGCGAGACCACCTTGGGCGCGGACGACGGCATCGGCGCGGCGCTGGCCATGGACATGCTCACCGATCCCGAAGTCGAGTGCGGCCCGCTTGCCGGGCTCTTCACACTCGAAGAAGAGATCGGCCTCAACGGGGCCCGGGCGCTTGACCCTGCCTTTCTCGAAGGGAAGTTCCTCATCAATCTGGACTCCGGCTGCGACAGTTGCTTTTACGCCGGATGCGCGGGGGGCGTCGAGGATTACGGTCACTTCACCCCGGAGTACCGGAAAGCGCCCGCGGGCAATGCCTTCCGCATCGCCCTCAGGGGGTTACTGGGGGGCCACTCGGGGGCGGAGATCCACCGCAAACGGGGCAACGCCCACAAGTTTCTGGCCGCATTCTTGAAAAGTCTCGGCGGAGCCGTCGCCGTCAGCTCCATCGCGGGCGGCAGCGTGGTCAACGCCATTTCCCGTGAGTCCGAGGCGGTGGTCGTGAGTTCTCTCTCTGCCGACGAGCTCCGCGCCCAAGCGGAAAAGTTCGCCGCAACGCTTGAGGAACACTTCGACGCGCCCGAGAACTTCGGCTTCGACGTCACCCCCTGCCCTGCCCCGGAAAAGGTGTGGGACGCGGCCTTTCAGGCCTCGTTCCTCAACATGCTGAACGCCCTCCCCGACGGTGTGCTCGAGTTCGCAAAGGAACTGGATTCGGTCCGCACCAGCTGCAATCTGGGGATCATCCGCAACGCCCCCGACGGAAAAATCGTCGTGGGACTGCATCCCCGCTCCTTCGACGACGCGGCGTGGCAGGAACTCAGTTCCCGGATCTGCGAAATCTTCCGCAAATTCGGCGGGATGCCTGAGGAACAGGGGCCCTACACGGGGTGGAAGTTCGACCCCGATTCCCGGCTGCTGGCGGCGGCGCGGGAAACCTTCCGGGAACTCACGGGAAAGATGCTCCCCGTCCGGGCCATTCATGCGGGGCTCGAAACGGGGCTTTTCGCTCCCATGGCGCCGGAGCTCGAGATGATCTCCTTCGCCCCCGCCTCGTGGAACGAACACACCACCGAAGAGTATCTGGAAATCGGCTCCGTCACCGTCGTTTCCCGCTGGCTCCGCCGTCTGGTCATGCGGTTCTGACGCGCCCCGCCCCTTTTGCCCCCTCGGACGGGAGCGGCAAACGCGGGCGCGGGGTCTACACGTCTTCGATCACGCACGCCAGAAGACCGATCGCCAGCAGAAAGAAAACGAATGTCCACAAACCGGCTATACCGTTGCAAAGTTCGGGTTCGTCTTTTTTCAGCCACCCCCGCAGCGTCATATACCCGTAAGGGCCGAACAGGCACAGCAGCCACACTGCGAGCGCGATCCGCACAGGGGCCGGATACCCGCTCTCGCAGGGGGAAACCGTGGCGCACGGGATCGAAACGAAGCTCAAGGTAAAAAGTCCCGCCGGGGCGATGGCCAGCAGCAGGAGATTGACGCCGAACCGTTTCCGGTCGTCTCCCAATTCCAGCACCGTCAAGGCGAAGGCCGGAAGAAAAACAAGGCCCGCCGGAAGCAGAAAGAAATGACACAGGCTGTGCAGACACTCCTCGCCGCTCCCGCCCATGGAACAGAGCTTTGCGGCCGACACGGCGCAGAAAAGCAGTACCGTGATCAACCCCAGCATCGCCGCGGCCCGTGCGATCCGGGGAGCGTTTCGTCCCAACTCGTACAGGGAAATACCGAAGGGCGCGGCGCTCAGCACACCCACCAGAACATATGCGGCTGCCGCCCACGGCAGCGGGCAGAGATCCGGCAGGGACAGGACGAGCGCGCCGAGGACCATCCACAGGAAGGAAAGTGCGAGCGTGGAAAGATACTTGATGACCACGACCGTACTGCCCGTTTCGGCGGCGCAATGCAGCCCCGCCGCGGCCGTCCCCAGGCAAACGAGAGGGGCCAGAGAAAAAAACATTTCCAAAAGAACCGTAAAGTCCATCGATGCGCCTTCCGCCATGTGCTTGCGTGATATAAGATACACTCTTCCGAACCGTTTTTCAAGGCCGGAAAAGGGTGCGCAGCTTTCTTTCGATTTCGGGAGAAGTGACTTCCCACGCGGCGTGATACACCGCGAAACCGCCCAGGCCCCAGACGGTGCGGGTAATCAGCAGACGGCCGCTTTTCGGGTCCTTTTTCAGAGCGTAAACCTTGCCGTCGGCGGCGGTCAGGGGGCACACGGCGGCCTCTCCGATGTCGTCCGCCGCCGCATAGCGGAGAGGCACGTCGAGGGCGACGGGGGCGCGGTCGGCCTGGACGACGGAAATAGAAGTCACGCGAGCGAAGTTCCACCACAAATATCCGTAATGGGCAAGGACGACGAGCCCCTCCGCAACCAGCACGGCGAGCACGATCAGCACGATTTTCCTGGCGGAACGTTTCATAAAAAAGCCCTCACAAGCGGCGACCGCAGAATCTGAAGCCGCCCCGATATCTACACACCCCGACCTATGTATGCCAGAAGACCGAGGCCCAGAAGAAAGAAAACGACCGCGCCCAGACCGGCAATGCCGTTGTAAAATCCGAGTTCATCCTTTTTGCGCCGCCCCCGCAGGGTCATGTATCCGTAAGGCACGAACATGCACAGCAGCCACACCGCAAGAGCAATCGAAGCGGGAACGGTGTCGCCCCTTCCGCCGGGGGCCGAAGCGACGCTCCAGAGTGAAACGGCCATGCCGACGAAGAGCCCCGCCGGAGCGATGGCCAGCAGCAGAAGATTTTCGATGACGCCGAAGAACAATTTCCGGAACGCCCCCAATCCCAGCGCCGTCAGGGCAAAGGCCGAAAGAAAAAGGCCCGCCGGGATTAGAAAGAAAAAGCACAAAACATGCAAATGATCTTCGCCGTTCCCCGCGCCGAAACAGACCGGAACGGCTGACACGACACAGAAAAGCACACCTGCGGCCATCCCCAGTATCGCCCCGGTCCGCCCGATTGCGGAACGGTTTTCGGCCGTCTTGCGCAGAGAAGGATAAAAGAGCGCGGTTCCCGCCGCACCCCACGGCACATACACCGCCAGGTTCCATGACAAAGAATGGAGATCCAGCCCGAGCAGGACGAGCGCACCGAGGAAGATCCACAAAAAGGAAACGGCGAGCGCGGCCAGATACTTCACGAACCCGACCGCGCCCCCGGTGTCGGCGGCGCAGAGCGCCCCGGCCACGGCCGCCCCCAGACAGGTCAGAGGCACAAAAGATACGAGAAGAACAGCAAATCCCATTCGAAGAGCCTTCAGTTGAGTGCTTGCGTGTATAAAATACACTCTTTTGCACCGTTTTTCAAGAAGGCTTCGTTCCCCGTATCTGTAGGAGCGCTTTGCCTCCCCGGTTTTTACGAGCTTGCGGGGGCCGGGAAAACTAAGAATACTAAGAGTACTAAGAGCACTGAGAATACTATATTCCACCGGCCCAGGAGGTTGTGCCCGGCGGGGTCGCCGCCGGGGAAGTATTCACAGTATTCATAGTATTCATAGAGCTCCCCGGCCTGCTTTTGCGTGTGCGGAGCGGGAGGCCGAACGTCGGCTTCGACTCTACGCGGCAACTGTCGCTTCGCTCTCTTGTTGCCGCGGTTCGCAAACAAATGCGGGACAGCCGGCACCACTGCAAACTTCCTTTGGGGAGCCCGCGGCGCCTTCTCGGCGCTTGGGGGAGCTTTGGTCTGCGGCCCAGCCACTACCGCAAAATCGCGTCCGCAGCCGACCCGAAAGGGAAATGATCTCGAACGCTTTTTCCCGCGTGAAGCGAGAGGGAATAAAAACCCGGCGCGGGGAGTCAGCCTTCCATGACGTGGAGCTCGCGGAGCTCGCGGGAGCGGATGCGCTTCATGATCTCGAAGGCGTGGGGCTCCAGATAGGGGTCGGTGCCGGTCGTCAGCTCTTCGGAACGGAGCTTTTTCAGGACTTCGGCGCAGACCTTTTCGACGCGCTCCTGCTTGAGCTTTTCCGGCTCCTCTTTCGTCAAGAGAGACTCCAGATCGCGGGCCAAGCCCCCCAGTTCGGGCAGCTGACGCAGGGCCCGGAACATCCACTTGTAGTAAGGCGCGAAACGGAAGTTCAGCAGAAAAATGAGCGACACCGCGTTCCGGACGAACTCCCCCAGGGCCAAGGCCGCCGCGCCCCCTTCCCCATGACGCAGACAGCGGGCGAAGTTGTACTGGCCGCTCTGAGCCATCATGATGACCCGCGCCGCCAGCTTCTTCAGCCGCACGTCCTCGGGGATGTCGTGGAGAATAGTATTGCGGATCCCCGTAAAAACGCCGAGATCGTCCCGGAAGACTTCTCCGTTCGTCGCTTCGGCGAAGGCGTATTCGGGGGTGTAAAGCCACTCGCGCCAGTTTTCCGGTGCCCGGGGGAGCCCCGTGTGGCGGCGGTAGAAGTCCCCGATCCGGACGACGCCGTGTTCGCAGGGACCGAGTTTGCTTTCCTTCCCCTCGGGCTCGTGCGGCAGGGTCTCCTTCACCAGCTTGTCGTAGGCCCGCTGGAGCCGGAAGCCGTACCGCGTTTCGTCCTCATCCGTGAGCCACAGGGTGACGCCCACGGCAAAGTCGTGGTCCCGGGAAACGTCGTCGTCGAAGCCGAAACACTCCGAGCCCCGCCCGGCCATGCCGACGGCGATGCGGGTGAGCAGCTCCCCGAAATCGGACTCCAGCAGAGAGGCGAGACGCCCTTCGTACCAGACTTTGGCGCGTTCAATGCCCCGCATACCAGGAATCCGCCCGGGCGTTGAGTTCATTTTCCGTTTCCGGACGCCCGAAAGCGCCGAAGGCCGAGGCGCACTTGCGGCAGGTGTGGGCGTAATAGCCGTCGCGGACAGCGTCGGGACTGTCGAAACAGTCCATGGCGCAGTCGAGCGTCGCCTCGATCATGGGGTCGGCGGGATCCGCCGCCGCGTAGAGCTGGGCGAGGTTCACGTAAGTCACGGCGGAGTCCATCAGATTCCCGCAGGCCTTGAGGACGTCGAGAGCCCGCAGATAGTGGTCTTCCGCACTCTTGAAATTCCCGCTTGCGGCATAGGCCCCCGCCATGTTGTTGAGGAGCCCCGCGAAGCGCGCGTCCATGGGGTCGAGATGGGCGCCGTAACAGCGGAAGGCTTCGGCGTAGCAGTTGAGGGCCTTTTCCGTCTCCCCGAAAGCCTGCAGGGCCGTGGCGCCGTTGAGGAGGATCGTTCCGGCACTGACCGTGCCCTCCTCGCCGATCCTTTTCATCAGCGCGAAGCCGTCGCGGACAGCTTCGAGGCCCCGTTCCCGGTCGCCCGTCATGCGGTAGTGGCCCATGAGTTCGCTCAGGATCGAGAGTTCCCCCTGCTCGTCCCCCAGCTTTCGGGCTTCGGCCAGCCAGTGCCGCAGGTGGTCCCCCAGGGGGCCCATCTGTTCGCTGTTGAAAAGTTCGTCGCACCGGGCGATGATCTCGGGGACGGGGATCCGCCCGTGCGGGTGGCCGCAGGCGCACTTCCCGTCATGGTGATGATGCCGGGGCCGCTCCAGCGGGCAATCCGGTTCCAGATAGTCTTCGGGGCCGATGCTCATGATTTGACTTCCGCTCCTTTCAGCGGGAGATGACCAAGGCCACCTCGTCGCAGTGCGAAGCCTTGGCGCACTTGGAACAGTCGCTCCAGATCTTTTCGGGGAAGGACTCCTTTTCGGTGATCTCGAACCCGAGGCGCTGGAAAAAGGCGGGTGTGGTGGTCAACGTGAAGAGCCGGAAATGAGGCCGGTTCAGCTCCACGTCGGCGATGATGAACTCCACCATGGCCCGGCCGATGCCGCACCCCTGCCGGGCGGGATCAACCACCACGGAACGGACCTCGAGCAGATCCCCGCCGAAGTCCCGGAGCGCGGCGCAGCCGCAGATCTTCCCCTCGAACTCCGCCACGATGAAATTGCCGATGAAGAAGGCGATGTCCTCCTTGGAGCGCTTGAGCACGATGCCGCTGGAAGCGTAGAGCTCCAGAAGGGCGTGGATGGCGTCCACGTCCGAAGCGGACGCCGAACGGACGGAAAGATGCGTGTTCATTTTTTTGCGGCGGTCCCGCCGGCGGATTCAAGAAAGGTGCCGATGGTGCGGAACTTGGCGTAGCGCTGGGCGACAAGCTCTTCCTCGGACAGCTTGCCGAGCTTGTCCAGATTCCGTTTGATGGATTTCGCCAGCAGCTCCGCCGCCTGGGCGGGATCCCGCTGGGCGCCGCCGAAGGGTTCGGGGATCACCTCGTCGGCCACCTTGAGTTCCAGCAGTTTGTCCGCGGTGACCTGCAGGGCCTCCGCCGCACGGGGGGCGAAGGAGCGGTCGCTCCAGAGGATGACGGCGCACCCTTCGGGCGTGATGACCGAATAATAGGCGTTCTCCATGACCAGCACCCGGTTGCCCACGCCGATGCCGATGGCTCCGCCGGAACCGCCCTCGCCGATGACCGCGGCGATGACGGGGACGCGCAGCTTGAACATGTCGCGCAGATTCACGGCGATAGCTTCGGAAATGTGCCGTTCCTCGCTGGCCACGCCGGGAAAGGCTCCCGGGGTGTCGATGAGGGTGATGATGGGCGCGCGGACCTTGTCGGCAAGAAACATGAGCCGCAGGGCCTTCCGGTAGCCTTCGGGGTTGGGCCAGCCGAAGTTGCGGTAGAGATTTTCCTTCATGTCCCGGCCCTTCTGGGTGCCGATGACCATGACGGTGCGCCCGTGGAACTTGGCGAAGCCCCCCACGATGGCCTTGTCGTCGGCGAAGCGCCGATCTCCGGAAAGCTCCATGAAGTCGGTGAAGACGGCCTTGATGTAATCCAAGGCATAGGGCCGGTCCGGATGCCGGGCCAGCTGGATCCGCTGCCAGGGGGTCAGATTGGAATAGATGCTTTTCGTCATTTCCTCGAGTTTTTCCGACAGTGCGGCGATCTCGGCCGAAACATCTATCTTGTTGGTGGCGGAAAAATTCCGCATTTCCTCGATCTTTTTCTGAAGCTCAAGGATCGGCTTTTCGAACTCAAGTTTCAGTTCGTTCATGGTTTCGGAACTCCTGCTTGTTCGGCGCTCCGGGGAACGGCTTTCGGTTCCGCCGCCGGAGGCGCGGTCCACTCATCTCCGATGACCACACGGGTCCCGGAGGGGACGATATAGTAGAGCGCTTCCACATCCGCGTTGCGCATTCTGACACAGCCGTTGCTCAGGGAGCGGCCGACGGCCGACTCATCCTTCGCGCCGTGGATACCGTATCCCAGCAGGGGACGGCCCGGCGCCGTCACGGGCGCCAGTTTGAGGAAGTAGTCCCCCAGCTGGTTTTCCGGCTGGCCGTACTTGAAGACCCGCCCGTCGGCCAGATACCAGTCGGGGTGCTTCACCCGTGCGGCGATGGCGAACTCCGCCGTCGGGGTCCTGCCCATGCGGCCGATGCCCACTTCCCACACGCCGAAAGGCGTTTCCGTGCCGCCGGGCCCCACGTGGATCAGCTTCAGCAGCCGGTACTTCTTGGAAACCTGGATCCGCCAGTCGCCGGGGGTGACGAAGAGCATCTTCCCCACGAAGATCCTGCCCTGACTGCCGGAAATGCCGTTGCGCTTCCGCAGCAGTTCCGCCGTGGTCCGGAACCGGTTGGCGATGCCGCTCAGGGAATCCCCGGCCTTGATCCGGTAAGACTCCACCCAGCGGCCCTTTTTCCCGGCATAGACGAGATTCACCCGCGCGGCGGAAAGGGTGCGCCACGCTTCCCGGTAGAAAGGCGTGTTTTCAGCTTCGCCCGTCAGGGCCTTTTCCGCCTTCGCCTCGGCTTCGGCATAGAGCCCCGCGTTCAGCTGTTCCGCCGCCTCGTCCAGGAGACGCCGCCGGGCGGGATCCTCGGGACCCGCGGGAGCAACGACGGGGAGATCCTTCCCCGCCTGGTCGGCGGGGGTGATAACTCCCTTCGGGGGCAGCTGGGGATCGGCGGGATCGGTCTTCTTCGACTCCGGATCGGCCGTCCCGGCAGGGAGCGCGGGAGTGTTCGGGGAAGCCGTCGGGGCGGTCTTTTCCGGACCGGCGGGAGCCGCCGGGGCAGTTCCGCCCTTTTCTCCAGCACCGGGAGCGGAAGGCGCAAGCTGAGTCTTCGGCGGAGAGGTCTGCGTCTCCTCCTTCTTCCCGCCGTTTCCGGTCCCTTTCTCCTCGTTCCGGGGCCAGAACCACCACACGAGACCGGCGGTCACGGCGCTGACGAGCAGAAAAATGAGCACGAAACGCAGCTTGGAAGATCCCGAGGAGCGTTTCCGTTCCGAACCAAAACCGTAATCGAAATCTGACATCGTTTCAATCCTTCACATGGACACAATGTGTCGACCACATAATATAACGCTTCAAAACACCTTTTTCAAGCAGACGGAACTTCGTCGGGCGGCGAAGAGCCGGGGTTTCCGCCGCAGCAGAGGCATCAGAAAGAGGACCGTTCCGGGGATGTCGGCGATCAGGATCGTCCCGCCGGTCCAGGGGACCCGGACCAGCAGGCCCCTCCGGAACAGCTCCTCTTCGGCACGGGGGTAGTTCCGGTAATGGCTGCCCGTATGCCGCCTGACGTGCAGGAGGCGCGTCTTCCCCTCCGCCCCGGCGATCCGGCAGGGGGTCGTGCGGCGGCCGAAGACGGCGGCGCCGGTCCACTCTTCCACGGCGGCGAGAAGTCCGGAACACTCGAGCCCGCACCCCATGAAAAGGAGCTTGCCCCCGGAATTGAAGAGCCGCCACCAGGGAGAAGCCGGAGAAAAGGGCGACGGACAGAGTTCGTGTCCGGCAAGCAGCGCCGCCGCTCCACGTCCGAGGGCGGCCAGAGGCGCCAGCGCGTGAAGAGAGAGGACCACATCGGGCAGGTCGAGAAACTTTTCCGTCAGCGTTCCGGAGCCCAGCGGCGTCCCGGCGGGGCCCTTCCCCGCGGGCATCACCAATGTGCCGGGGCGGAAGAACCCGACGAGTTCCGACAGCAGCGCGCGCTGTTCTTCGTCGGAACAGCGCAAGGCGCAGTGGACCACCGCCGTTTCGCCGGGGGCCGCTCCGCCCGCGGCGAGAGCCCCGGCCAGCTCCCCGGCCGGAAAAAGAGTTTCTCCGTTCTCGTTTTTCACAGCTTTCATTTTCTTCGGCTTCCTTTTCCATATTATAACCGCGGAAGGAGTTTTTTTCAAGTCAAGCGGCAAAAAAACGGAAAAAAATGCCTTTCCCGAAACTTATGGACTTGAACTTGCACCCTTTATAAGCTATATTACGGAATGAGTGTTTTATAACAAGAAAAGGAGTTGCCATGTTCGAATCGTTAAGCGACAGACTTCATGATGTCCTGAAGAAACTCAGGGGCGAGAGCCGTCTGACCGAGGAAAATATCGCCGGCGCCATGCGCGAGATCCGCATCGCTCTGCTCGAGGCGGATGTGAATTTGAAGATCGCCGATGAGTTCATCGAGTCGGTGAAAAAGGAGTGCGTCGGCCAGGACGTGCTCCGGAGCGTCACTCCGGGGCAGCAGGTGATCAAGATCGTCCACGACGCCCTGGTGGATCTTTTCGGAGCAGCGGCGACGCTGGATCTCCGGAACCGCCCCGCCGTCATCATGCTGGCCGGTCTCCACGGCAGCGGCAAGACCACCACGGCCGGCAAGCTGGCCCTGAATCTCCGCCGCAGCGGCAAGAAGGTGCTGCTGGTGGCGGGCGACGTCTACCGTCCGGCGGCCATCGACCAGCTGGAGATCATCGGCAAGGAGATCGGCGTCAGCGTCCACGTGGAGCGGACCAGCGTCAACGTGGCGGCCATCGCCCGGAACGCCGTCGAAAGCGCCCGCAAACAGAATTACGATGTGGTCATCATCGACACGGCCGGCCGGCTCCAGATCGACGAGACCATGGTGCAGGAGCTGGTCCGGATCCGCCAGGCGGTGAATCCCGACGAAGTGCTCCTGGTGGCCGACGCCGCACTGGGGCAGGAGGCCGTGTCGGTGGGCGAACACTTCAACAACGCCCTGAACCTCACCGGATTCATCCTCACCAAGCTGGACGGCGACGCCCGCGGCGGCGCCGCGTTGTCGATCCGCAAGGCCACCGGCGTTCCGGTCAAGTTCGTCGGTCTGGGCGAAAAGCTGGACACCCTCGAACCCTTCTTCCCGGAACGGATGGCGGGGAGGATCCTCGGCATGGGCGACGTGGTCTCGCTGGTCGAAAAAGCCGCCGCCGATGTGGATGAGGCCGAAGCGAAAGCCCTGCAGGAAAAGCTCCGCAAGAACAAGTTCGACTACGACGATTTCCTTTCCCAGCTGCGGCATATCAGCCGCCTGGGGGGCCTCGAGAACATCCTCAAATTCCTCCCCGGCGGCCGCCAGCTGGCCGGAGCCATGGCCGGACTCGACCCCCGCCACTTCAAGCGGATGGAGGCGGTGATCCTCTCCATGACCAAAAAGGAGCGCTCCACGCCGGACCTCATCGACTTTTCGCGCCGGAAGCGCATCGCCAAAGGCGCGGGCGTCCCGGTGGAAACGGTCAGCACCCTGGTCAGGCAGTTCGAGACCATGCGCAAGATGATGCGCCAGAACGGCCTTTTCGGGCGGCTCATGTCCGGGGGCCAGGTCCCCGACTCCCCCGTGCCCGGAACCATGGGCGGCCTTCTCGGCGGCCCCGCCCAGCTGTCGCGCAAGGAGCAGGAGCACAAGAAAAAGATCGCCAAGCTGGCCAGGAAAGAGCGGGCGAAACAGCGCAAGCGCAACAAGAAGTAACCGCGAGGGAGAACTTTTTCCATGCTGAGTATTCTTATCGCCGTCATCATCGGGGCCGGAGTGGGCTTCGCCGTGGGCCATGACCTGCAGAGCCTGCCCTGGGGGATCGTCTGCGGCATCGGCGGATACATCCTCACGCAGGTCGTCATCAGTCTGATCCTGCGCAGGAAGATCAACGCCCTTCAGGAAGAGATCCAGACCGGAATGGCCGCCGACCGGGAGCGGATCAACCGTCAGCTGTCGGCCTTCCAGCAGCGCCAGCCGGGCAATCTGAACGGCCTCAAGCAGCTGGCCGACCGGCTCCAGGGCGAAGTTGCCCGCAAACTGCTGGAATCCACGAAACGTTTCGAGGTCTTCTATCCCTGGAGCCCCATGCTCGGGCGGCAGATCAACGCCATGAAAGTCCAGCTGCACTACCAGCTCAGGGACTATGCCGAGGTGGACAAGCTGCTGCCGAAGACGATCCTCGTCGATCCGCTTTCGCTCGCCATCAAGCTGGTGCGTTTGTACAAGCGCGAAGACGCCGAACTGGACAACTTCTATAAGAAGAAGTGCGCCGGGCTCAAGGCGGACAACGGAGCTTTTCTCGCCTGCGTCTACGCTTGGATCAAACTGAAACAGCAGAACCCCCAGGCGGCGCTGGCGGCGCTCCGAGCCGCGAGCAAACTTTCGGACAATCAGGTGCTGCTGGATAATCTGAACAAACTGGCCAACGACCGCAGGAAGGACTTTTCCAACGCCGGATTCGGCGAACAGTGGTACGCGCTGGCCCTCGAGGAATACAAACCCAAACCGATCCGTCAGAAGGGCGGGAGAATGTATTGAAGATGGGGCTGGTCCGCTCTGTACTCGCCGAAAAATTCAAGGCCGCCGCGGCTCCGGTGATCTTCCTGGGCGCAGTGGTCTCGGTCCTGCCCCGGATCTTCAAAAAGCGCGGCCTGCGGAAAAAGGATCTGGTCTATTACCTCGATCTGTGCGGCACCCGTTCGCTGGGGGTCGTGCTCCTCATCAGCGCCCTCATGGGCATGGTGCTGGCGCTCCAGGGCGCCCTGCAGCTCCGCAAGGTGGGGACCGATATCTTCGTGGTGGATCTGGTGGGCTTCGCCGTCCTCAAGGAGTTCGGGCCCCTGATGGTGGCCATCATCGCCACGGGCCGCGCGGGTTCCGCCTTCGCCGCCGAGATCGGCACCATGAAGGTCAACGAAGAAATCTACGCCCTCAAGACGCTGGGCGTGGCCCCGGAGTCATTCCTCGTCACGCCGAAGCTCCTCGCCATGCTCATCGCCATGCCGATCCTCACGGTGTTCAGCGACGCCGCGGGCATCTTCGGCGGCCTCGCGGTCGGGGTGACCTTCATGAACATCCCCGTCACCGCCTATGTGGAGCGGACCTTCAACGTTCTGGACGAGATCACCTTTCTTCTGGGAGTGCTCAAGTGTTCGGTCTTTTCGGTGCTCATCACTCTGGCCGGATGTTACTGCGGCTTTCAGGCCGAGGGCGACGCCCAGGGCGTGGGCCGCGGAGCCACCAAGGCCGTGGTGCTTTCGATCTTTCTGGTCATCATCGCCGACGCGGTCCTGACGCTGCTCTATTCGTTCATCGGTTACTGAGGCGGGAAAAATGGATGATTTTGCCTTGACGGCCGAAAATCTGGTCATCGGTTACGGGGAGCGGATCGTGCTGCGCGATCTGAACTTCGCCGTCCGGCCGGGGGAAATTTTCGGGATCCTGGGCAACTCCGGCTGCGGCAAGAGCACGCTGCTGAAGAATCTCATCGGCATCTTCACGCCCCTCGGCGGCCGGATCACCATGCTGGGCGAGGAGCTGGACCCGGCGCGACCCGACGCCTTCCTGAAGCTGATGACCCGCATCGGCGTCACCTATCAGGGGGGAGCCCTCTTCGGCTCCATGACCGTGGCGGAAAACGTGGCGCTGCCCCTCGAACTCCACACCAATATGAAAGAGGCGGAGATCCGCGAAACGGTCCGGGAAAAACTGGCGCTGGTGGATCTGGCGGACTTCGGGGATTTTCTCCCCGGCGAACTTTCCGGCGGCATGAGGAAACGGGCCGGACTCGCACGGGCCATCGCTCTCGATCCCCATCTGCTCTTCTTCGACGAGCCCTCGGCGGGACTGGACCCTCTGGCCGCCGCCGGGCTGGACCGGCTGATCCTTTCCATGCGGGAAAAGCTGGGCGTCACCGTCATCGTGGTGACCCACGAGCTGGACAGCATCTTCGCCATCACCGACCGGGTGATCGTCATCGATAAAAACAGAAAAACCATCGTCGCGGAAGGCGCGCCCGCGGAACTGCGGAAAACGAGCCCGGATCCCTTCGTGCGCAGTTTTCTCGACCGCGACGGGCTGAGAAGGAGTTAACGGTCATGGACGACAATCAGAAAAAACAATTCCTGTCGGGGCTCTTCGTGCTTTTCGGCGTCGCGCTGCTGCTGGTGCTTTTGTTCTTTCTCGGGCTTTCCGACTTTTTCACCCAGAAGGTGCTGCTGCGCACCGGGTTCAGCGAATCGGTGCAGGGGCTGAGCCGGGGATCCGCGGTCAAGTACCGGGGGGTGCAGATCGGCACGGTGAGCAACATTTCCATTCTGGTCAGCGAGAACATCATCCAGGTGGATATGGAGATCGACCCCCGCTTCTTTTCAAAAGGCCGGAAGGGCGAGAGCAGCTCCACGGGAGAGTTCAGAGCGTTCATGAACTCCGAGATCGTGAAAAAAGGGCTCCGCGCCCGGCTGGAGATGCTGGGAATCACCGGCATGAAGTACATCGACTTCGACTATTTCGCCAAGGGCGCTCCCATGCCTGAGCAGGTGCCGAAATTCACCGGCCCCAACGCCCTTTTCGTGCCCAGCGTCACCTCGCAGATGAAGGACTTCACCGCCACGCTGACCGAGGCGGTGGACAGGATCTCCAAGATCCGCTACGAGCAGATCTCCGAACGGCTGGAATCGGCCCTCGTGGGGCTGGGCCAGCTGCTGAACTCCCAGGAGATCCGTTCCACCATCAGCCGGATCAACGAGACCTCCGAAAATCTGGAACGGGTGACCCGGAACGTCTCCACGGTGCTGAGCGAGGAGCGGGTGAAGGGCGTCATGGAGCTTCTGGAGCAGAACCTGAAGAAGCTGAGCACACTGCAGAACTCCCTCATCAGTACCACCAGCGAAGCGAAACTGCCGGAAAGCACGGAAGCGTTCCGCCGGGCCATGAACACCTTCTCCGACAGCCGGAAGGAGTTGGCCAACACCTTGATGAAACTGGACCAGACACTGGAGGCGCTCCGCGTTCTGGCGGACGTCCTTTCCGCCGATCCCTCTTCTCTGGTCCGCGGCAGAACCGGGGGATCCGGGCGCAAGTGACCATGAAGATCGATCCCGAACTGAGCAGGGCGACGGCCGAACTCCGTCTTTCCTATCCCAACTACACTCTCGAAAGCTACCAGTTCGTTTCGAACGCCGTCAGCAGCACCATCGCCAAGCTGGCGGCGCACCGGCACATTTCCGCCGCGGAACTGCTGGTCGGGATCCGCGACCACGCCCACGAACAGTACGGCGCGGTGGCCCCTCTGGTCATGGACAAGCTGGGGCTCAGGACGAGCCGGAACGTGGGCGAAGTGGTCTATCTGCTCATCAGCGTCGAGGTGCTTTCGGCCTCGCCGGAGGACTCCCCCGACGATTTCAACGTGCCCTTTTCCTGGGACTATCCCGCCGAAGAAGAAACGTCCCGCCCCGAACTTCCCTTTCTGGACGCCTGATAAAGGAACTTCTTGAATGAAACTGTTTTCCGCTCTCGAATGCCGGACTTTCCCCAACGGCCTCACCCTCTACGTCCTCCCCCGGCCGGGCAGCGCCGCCTTCGACCTGCAGCTCGCCGTCAGGACGGGGAGCGTCCACGAAGGCGAAAACCTCGGGTGCGGTCTTTCCCACTTTCTGGAACACATGCTCTTCCAGGGCTGCCGGGATTTCCCCGGCCGCAGCGGCAGCGAAGCCGTCGAAAAGTGCGGCGGCTCCGTAAACGCCTACACCTCGTTCGATCATACGGTCTACTACGCCCGCGTCCCGGAGTCGCGGAGCGGCCTGGCGCTGGATCTGCTCTGCGGCATGGTCCGGTACCCGGAACTTCCCGAAGCGCGCTTCCGGGAGGAAAAGGAGGTGATCCAGAGGGAGTGCGACCGGTACTTCGACGCCCCCATGAACCAGCTCTTCCTCGCCGGATTCGGAGCCTGTTTCGGCCCCCACCCCGCCCGGATTCCCATCACGGGCTGCCGGGAACGGATCCCCGAAGTCACCCGCGACATGGCGGCGGCCTACCACGCCCGCCGCTACACGCCGGGCCGCTGTTTTCTCGTCGCTTCCGGCGCGGTGGATCCGGAACGAGTGGCCGATGAGGTCGAGAAGCGCCTGGGGGACTGGGCTCCGGGAGATCTTTCCGAGCCGGTCCTCCCCGCCGTGCCGCCCCGGCTCGCCCCGCTTCAGCTCGAAACGACCTTCCCGGACACCCTCTCCAAGGTCATGCTGCTGTATCCGCCCCTCCCCCGTGAGGACATGCTGAAATCGGAACTCCTCGCCGGGATCCTCACCGGCAGCACCGGCAGTCCCCTGGTCCGGGTCCTGGAACAGGAAAAGGAGCTGGCCCTTTCCGTCAGCGCTTCGTCCGACGACATCTGCGGGTATCACATCTTCGGCCTCACCGCATTGTCCACGCCCGGCAAACTGGACAAACTGGAGTCCGCACTGCTCCGGGAGCTGGAAAGAATCGCTTCCGGCGCCCTGACCGAAGCGGAACTCCGCCGGGAAAAGACCCAGCGTTACGCCGGACTGCTCCGGCGCCTGTGCGTCCCGGAAAGCCTCGCGCCGCTCCTCGTGTCGGGCGTCCTGACCGACAACAACCCCGCTTGGGCCGAATGGATGACGAAAAGACTGAACGCCATCACCATCGACGAACTCAGGGACTTCGCCGCCAAACTGCTCTCGCCCGACCGGCTGCTCACGGTGCGTCAGCGGCCCGCCCCGGCCGGGAAGCGCAGCTCCAAGACTGCGGAGAACGCCCTGCCCGGCTGCCGGTATCTCGATGCCGTTCCCGGCGTTCCCCTGCTCTTCGCCCCCGATCACGCCGTGGAGCAGATCGAATTTTCGGTGATCCTTCCCGGCGGCGCCATCCACGAGAAGGAGGACGAACGGGGACTTTCCCCGCTCGTTTCCGCCGCTCTGCTCACGGGTGCGGGGAAACGTTCCGAGAGCCGCCTCGGCGCCGCCGCGGACCGCTGCGGCATGCATGTTTCCCTCACCTCCGGCAGGAACAGTTTTCTCTTCCGCATGACCGCCCCCCGCAGGTACTTCAAGGAGGCGTTCGCGCTGGCCGAACTCGTCCTGACCGCGCCGGACTTCCCCGCCGGCCCCTTCGAACGGGAAAAGGAACACAAGCTGGAAAAACTCCGCCGCCGGGCTATGAAGCCCGCCAAGGCCGCCTGGACCGCCGGATGCGACGCACTTTACGGCAGCCACCCCTACAACACCGGCGACAAGGCGATGCCCGGCCGGATCGCCGCCTTCACGCCGATTCAGGCGGGGCGTTACTGGCGGAGCCTCTGGAAGAAGGAGCACGTCTTCATGGGCTTCGCCGGCGACATCTCTCCCGACGAAGCCATCGGCTTTTCCTCTTCGCTCTGCGGAAAGATCGCCTGGAACGATACGCCTTCGTTCTTCCCGCCCCTCCCCGTCTTTCCCGGAGAGTCCAAATTCCTGGAACTCCCCATCGAAAGGGAACAGACGGTGGTGATGCAGCTGCTCCCCACCCCCTGCCTCCGGCGGGAAATGTCGGATCTTTACCTGTTCCTCGACACCATCGAAAACAACATGAGTTCCCGGCTCTTCGAACATGTCCGCGAGGAATGCGCCCTGGCCTACTCCGTCGGAACCAAGATGGAGGGCGGCTTCCACCCCGGCGTCTTCGCCTTTTCCGCGGCGACCACGCCCGAGGGGGTTCCCAAGGTCCGGGAGTGCTTCGCCGACGAGATCGGCCGTCTGGGCCGCGAAGGCGTCACCGCCGAAGAGTTCGAATCCGCCCGGGAGACGCTTCTCTTCCATACCGCCCAGCTCACCGAATCGGCCTACGCACTTCTGGACAACGCCCTGCTCAACGCCTATTACGGGGATCCCCTGCCCGAGAGGGAGGAGATCCGGCGCAGGATAAGCTCCTACACGCTTCAGCAATTCAATGCCGTGCTCGCGCAATACTTCACCGATCCCGCTACCGTGACCGTCACGGCGGGGAAGTTGAAGTGACCCCGGAAGAAGCGCCCCATGGAATCTGAGATCATCCTTCTGCTGGACCTTTTCGGGACCGCCGTCTTCGCCGCCACCGGCGCCATCAAGGGCGTCCGGCGGCATCTGGACATCTTCGGCGTCACGGTGCTGGCCTGCTGCGTCGGCGTGGGGGGCGGCATCACCCGTGATTCCCTCCTCGGGGCGACGCCCGCCGCGGCCCTTCAGAACTGGACCTATCTCGCGGTGTGCATCTTCATCGCGCTCCTCATCTTCTTCACCGTCCGCTTCTGGATGAAGTTCCGCAACATCATCCAGCTCTGCGACGCCGTGGGACTTGGCGTCTTCACCGCCATCGGAGCTGCAAAGGCCATGGGGTGCCACGTGAGCTTCATCGGGGTGCTCCTTTGCGGCGTCATCACCGCCATCGGCGGCGGCGTCATCCGCGACGTGCTGGTCCGGGAGATCCCTGTCGTCCTGCGCAGCGACTTCTACGCCACCGCCTCCCTGCTCGGCGGAGCAGTCTACTATCTGCTGGCCGTTTCCGAAACCCCGTGGTTCGTCAATTTCCTTATCACGTCGGCCTTCGTCTTTTCGGTGCGTTTCCTCGCCATCCACTACCATTTTTCCCTGCCCGAAGCCCATCGGCCCCACAAACATCCCCTGCCCCGCTCGAAGTAAAGGGGGAGCGGCCTTCGGCGCGTTCGCGTGCGGTGCGGCGAACGCCACCGCAGAGCCCCGGTGCGCTTACACACCTCGGCCTATCCGGCCTATCGGCCTATGTCCTACAGGTCCTACAGGTCCTACAACAGCGCAGTGTCAAGGCCGACGTTCGGCCGCAAACCTGCGTTTGCGGTCGATCAGGGCCGGGAAAGAAGCAGGGCTCGGGCGTCGTCCGACCGCTTGCCCTCGTCGGCTGACATTTCGAACAGCCCCAGATCGTCTTTGCGATCGGGCCCCTTGCTCCAGACGGCCGCGGCGTCGACCATGACCTTCCGGGCATCGGGACAATTCTTTTCCGCGTTCCACCGCTGTCGGATGTACGGGATCTGCCCCTTCCGGTAAACCAGAGGCTCGCCGAAGATGTCCGTGGGCAAATCTTTGAGGACTTCCGGATATTTTCCCGTGCGGCGCTTTTCCAGTTCCACGCCGATCAATGTCTCCATGGCCAGATAACGGGCCGAAAGCGCATCGATCCGGTTGCCCGCGAGCTCGAAACTCGGCAGCAGCACGGAAGCGAGAACATTATGGAGCGACCACTTCGGACGAGACTCCGGCCGGGGAAAGTCGGATCTTTTGTAAACTTTCGCCAGCACCTCCCGGTTGCGCGTGCAGGCGTGCCAGCACGCGGGGAGGAGCCACCGCCAGGCGTAAGCACCGGGGATGACCTGCTGCGTATTTTCGCGGCTCCCCTTGCCGCCGTGGGCGAGAAGGTGACACATATCCATCGAGAGTACCGCTTCGCCGTAGACGGTGTGAGCGTGGATCTTTTTCATCTCCTCCCGGCAAAGGGCCAATTCCTTCCTTATTTCGCGGAGCTGTCCTTCCGTAAGCAGACCGGAACTCAGGAGACGCTCCAAGGCATCGAGGCGGCTATTTCCGGCGGCGCACAAAACCAGCGCCGCGGCAAGTCCGGGATCCCGGGCGAGATGGTCGCGGCAGAACTTCATGCGCTTGACCGCCGCAAGCGCGGCGGCGGGATCCCCGTCGGCCAGGGCGAAACGGGTCCTCCACAACTCGTAACGGCAGAAATTCCGGAGCCGCTGGAGCTCCGGCATCTCTTCCGCAAAGAGAAATCCCGGCGCAAATTTCCGGTCATAGGCGGGGAGCGGGCCCGAAAACATCTTTTCAAGTTCACGCAGTTCGGCGGACTTTTCGAACATCTTCCGGCAGGCGGCGAACTCCGCCGGAGAAAACTCCGCTTCCGGATATTCCACCCAACGCATCCGGTCTGGCGATCCATGAACGGGGAATGTTTTGTCACAGAGTTCGGCCGCCTTCCGCCAAAAGGCGGCGTCGGGCCTGCGGTCCCGGAAATAAAGTTCCTTCAGCCCCTGCGCCGTGGCCGGACGGCCGAAGAACTTTTCCAGTTCGGCCACGTGCCGCTCCGTCCGGCAGTGGGCCGAGTACGCCATCCCCAGGGTGACGAGGTAAGTCAGCAGAAACACCCCGCAGATCACCGCCGCACCCTTGCCGAAAAGAGTACGCAGGGGTTTCCCGGCAAGAGCGGCGTAGGCCTCGAAGCGGCAGGCCTGGCACAAGAGACCGAGGACGACCGCCGCCCACCCCCAAAACGGAGAAAGGCACAGACGGGGTTCGCGGGGTTCGCAGCACCACGTCATGTTCAGCATGCTGCGGACGACCCCAAAGGGCAGCAGGAGAAGAAAGGCGGCCAGAACCGTGAGGAAGAGCGCGGCGATGACAGGTCCGCCGGAGCCCCGGCTTCCCCGGAAACAACCGAAATAGAAGGCACCCGTCACGAAGAGGTGGTAAAGGAGGATCCCCAGCGCCGCGACAAGCAGAAGATCGGTCCGGTGGAAGGACCAGACCCCGTACCCCGCCAGCATTTCGATGTTGTTGAAGGTAGAAACGCTTTCCGGCAGCAGAAAAAGGAGCGACGCAAGACACCACGTGCCGAGCCAGAAAAGCAGCGTCGAAAACACCGCCCCTTCGGCGGGGGAGTCCCGGTAAAACAGCTTTCTCAACAGTTTTTTCATGGGCGCCTCCTCATTTTGTCGGACCTGTTCGACTTGTCCGACCGGCTACTGCCCCGGCGGAGTGGCGGGATCCCCCTGCGCGGTCATCACGCAGGCGAAATCGAAGGTCCGCCGCGGGCCGTCAAGTTTCAGAACGGGCGGCAGTTTCCAGGAATCGGGATCCTTGTCCACGGTGAAGATGTGGACTTTCCCCGTGGGCGGCAAAACCTTTTCCGGCGCGGCGGGATCGAAGACGACGATCTTGCGGAAATACCCTGCGGGCGCATGAAACCGGAGCGCGTAGTCCGCCGTCTTGCCGTTCACGTAAACGACCGCCCCCGGGGAGGTCTGCCGGAGCAGTTCCCTCACCGCCGGGGCGAAGCCCCCGATGGGCATGAAGGCGAAGACGCAATTCAAAAGGCAGCTTATCAGCACGACGCCCCCGGCGGCCAGACTCCGCACCCCCGTGACGCCGCCCCCCAGCAGGATCAGGGCGAAAGGCGTGGTGAAGAGGATCAGCCGCCCCTTGGCGAAGGGAAATCCCGGCGCGACGGAGTAGAGATGCAATGCCGACGCCGTGAAGAGCATGACCAAGAGGGCGGCGGTCCCGATGACGGCGGCGGGGAATTTCCGGTACAGAAGCACAGCCCCCCGGACCATGAGGGCGGCGGGAACGAGGAAAAGGAAGGAGATCCGCCAATTCAGGCTCCAGGGAGCGGAAAAGAAGGCGCGGAAACTTCGACCGTACCACGCGATGTGCTCCCACGAATCGGGCGGCGGCGCAAACCCGGCCGTGTGGTGTTCGTGGACGTACATGTCGGGGGGCATGGTCGCCATGGCGTAGAGCCCGGCGCAGGTCACGGCGGCGATCCACACGGCGGCGATCCCGGAAATGGCGGGCAGGGTCTTCCTGTCGAGCCGGGGGAGAAGCCCGAGGCCCAGAGCGGGCAGGACAAAGAGCATGGCGTGTGAAAAGAAGGTCCCCGCAACTCCCGCCAGAGCAAGTTTCCACCACCCCTTTTCCGGAGAGGCGCAGAACTCCGCCGCGAAAAGGAGGAGCGTCACGGTGAAGAAGAGGTCCCCCGTGTACTGCTTGAACTCGCCCGCATAGAGCCATAGCCCCGGATTCAGGGCGAAAAGGGCGGCCGCCGCCGCCGCGCCCGCAGGGGGCAGGAGCCTGACCGCAAGGCGGCGGAAATTCCACAACGCCCCCAGCGCGAAGAGGAGCACGGGGACATCCAGCGCCCAGCGGGTGAACCCGAAAAGCGCTCCTATCCCCTTGGAGATCAGAATAAATCCCGCGGGCGCCGCCTGGCAGAAGGGATTGGGCGCGCCGGGGAGAAGCAGCTCCCGGAGCGACGAGTCCCGCAGCCAGACGGCGAGGGCCAGCGTGTCGTGCCAGAACTCCCGGCGGCAGTAACTGTCGATGCAGAGAAAACTCCCCGCGATCAGGGCGCAGTCGAGAAAGTTCCGGCTGAACGGAACTCCCTTGAAGCGCCGCCAAAGGAAAAAGGGGCCGAGAAAAGCGAGAAAGAGGGCGCACCGCCCGAGAAAGAGGAACTGTTCGCGAAAATAAACGGGGGCGTCCCACGTCCTCCCCGCTCCGAAGTGCCGGGCAAGGCACGGAGCAAGAAAGAGGAGCGAAACGCCCGCCGCGGCGGGCAGGAGGACTGCCGCCGCAACAAGAAGTTTCTTCAGCAAAAGGGAATGACCGCGGGAGTTTGCCCGCAGTCCTTCCCCGGCGCTTCCTGGAACCGGCTCACTCGGCATTGTAGCCGGCTTCGTCGGTGAGGAGCTGTTTCAGCTTGTTCAGGGCCTGGTTCTGGATCTGGCGCACCCGCTCGCGGGTACGGCCGATCTGCTGGCTGACCTCTTCGAGGGTCAGGTGGCGGGAGCCACGGAGCCCGAAACGCATCTCGAGGATCCGCCGTTCCCGGAAGTCCAGCTTGTCCAGCAGATCCAGCAGCCGGAAGACCGATTCCACGTCGCCTATGATCTGATCCGGCGTCATGGCGTTCCGGTCGGGGATGATGTCCTGGAACTGCCCTTCCTCGCCCTGCTGGATGGGATCGTGGAGCGAAATGGTTTTCAGATCCGCCAGACGCAGACCGGCCACGGTCCTCTCGCTGAACTCCAGATGATCGGCGATCTCGGAGTCGGTGGGATCCCTTCCCAGTTCCTCGGCGAGCTTCATGCGGACCGTCTTGATCTTGGAGATCTTCCCCGCGGACTGGACGGGGATCCGGATGGTCCGGCTCTGGTTGGCCAGCGCCCGGCGCATGGACTGCTTGATCCACCAGGCGGCGTAGCTGCTGAACTTCGCCCCCTTGCTGGGATCGAACTTTTCCACGGCCCGCATGAGACCGATGTTGCCTTCGGAGATCAGGTCCAGCAGCGGCAGTCCCAGCCCCTTGAAGTCGTGGGCTATCTTGACCACCAGGCGCAAATTGGCCTTGATGAGGGTGTTCCTCGCGGCTTCGTACTTCTGCCGGTCGGTGCTGTGGATGGCCTGAGCGAGCTCGGCCTCCTCGTTCTTGTTCAGCAGCGACAGCCGGGCGATCTCGGCCATGTAGACCTTCATGGTGTCGTTCTTGACGCCGCTCATGAGTCTGGAGTCGAGAGCGTTCCTGCGGGCCGAATCCTTTTCCTGCTTGGTCCGGGGCTTCATCACCGCGGCGTGGGCCGACTGACCGCTCTTTTCGCGGGCGATCTCCTCCTCCGTCTTCGGACGGGGGATGAACTTGACCGGAGGCGCGGAAACTTTTTTGATCACCAGATGCCGATGGACGGAGGGCTCGGGAGAGATGCTGAGTTCGTCATCGAAGTCCTCTTCGCCCCCTTCGTCCGCTATGCGGCCGCGGCTGCCGGTGGCGCCGACCTCGTCGGGCAGCTCGGAAACCGCCACCGGGACCGCGGGAAGGACAGGAGCCACGCCCACCTTGGCAGCGCCGGCGCCGGGAGAAGTTTTCCCGCCGGCCTTGCCGGCCTTTTTCTTCGCACCGTCGGCGGCTTTCGTCTTCTTTTCAGCAACTTCTTCAATCTCAGGAGCTGCAGAAACGGCCGGGGCTTTCGACTCGGAAGCCTTGGGTTCGGCTTTCTTGACGGGAGCTTTCGCCGGAGCCTTGGCCGGGGCCGGAGGCTCGGCCTTTTTTACGGGCTCAGCCTTCTTCGCCGGGGCCTTGGGCTCGGGTTTCGGCTCGGCCTTCTTTACAGGTTCTGCTTTCTTTACGGGCTCAGACTTCTTGGCCGGTTCTGCTTTCTTTACAGGCTCGGCTTTCTTGGCCGGGGCCTTGGGTTCAGCTTTCTTGACGGGCTCGGCTTTCTTGGCCGGGGCCTTGGGTTCAGCTTTCTTGACGGGCTCGGCCTTTTTTACAGGTTCGGCCTTCTTCGCCGGAGCCTTGGGCTCCGCTTTCTTGGCCGGGGCCTTGGGTTCAGCTTTCTTGACGGGCTCGGCCTTTTTTACAGGTTCGGCCTTCTTCGCCGGAGCCTTGGGCTCCGCTTTCTTGGCCGGGGCTTTCGCCGGGGCTTTGGGTTCAGCTTTCTTAACAGGCTCGGCCTTTTTTACAGGTTCAGTCTTTTTTACAGGCTCGGCTTTCTTGGCAGGAGCTTTGGGTTCAGCTTTCTTAACGGGCTCAGCCTTTTTTACAGGTTCAGTCTTTTTTACAGGTTCGGCTTTCTTGGCCGGAGCCTTAGCCGGGGCCTTGGGCTCCGCTTTCTTGACGGGCTCGGCCTTCTTGGCCGGGGCCTTGGGTTCGGGTTTGGGCTCGGCTTTCTTGGCAGGGGCTTTGGCCGGAGCCTTGGGCTCGGCTTTCTTGACGGGAGCTTTGGCCGGAGCCTTGGGCTCGGCCTTCCTTGCAGGCGCAGCTTTCTTTACCGGAGCTGCGGCGGCGCTCTTGCCGGAAACAGCCGCCGGAGCGGCCTTGCTCACCTTTTTCGCTTCGGCCGACTTGACGGCGGCGGCCTTTTTTTTGGATTCTTTCGAGATTTCTTTCTTTTCTGCCATTGACTTGCCTCCCCTTGCGTATATATTATGTTTATGTAATGTGACACCGGAGTAAGAGGGACCTCCCCTTTGTCGCGGTATCTTTACGAATCAGTATAACTCTTTTACAGGAAAAATCAAGGGCCTTTTTCGTGAAATGGCGTAAATTTTTGGAAAAATACTTAAAAAAGGCGGAACGGAGCCGATTTCCGGCCATGGCAGTGGCGCCGGATCTGGCCGCGCTGCCGGTTCTGCGGGCCCATCTGTGCGCAAAGACCAAAAGCGCCGTCATCTGCCCGACCGCCGCACGGGCGGACGCGCTGAACGCGGCGTTGTCGGAGTACGCCGAAATGCTGGGGCTGAAACTCGAGATCCCGAACCTGCCCGAGACCCAGCGGGGCAAACTGCGCTTTCCCGGAGCGGAAAACCGCCGGGCCCGGACCCTCGATCAGGTGCTTTCGGGGAACTACGACATCCTGACGGGCAGCGCCAACGCTTTCACCGGACCGGCCCCCCTGCCCCAGGAAAGCGCCCACGCCCGGATCGACCTGCGTCCGGGCATGTGCCTGCCGCCGGAAAAGCTGGTGGAAAAACTGCTCTTGCTGGATTACGACGATGAATACGAGACCACGGTCCCCGGCGAATTTTCCCGGCGGGGCGGCATCGTCGATCTGTACAGTCCCGCCCACGAATTTCCCTGCCGCATCGAGTATTTCGGCGATGAGATCGACACCATGCGGAGTTTCGCGCCCGACACCCAGCGGTCGACGGGCAAGATCGACTCCTACCGGCTGATCGGCCGCTCCGGCATCACGGCGGGGGGCGAGGCGGAGTCCGACGTCATCGCCTACTTCGAAGACAGGGAGCAGCTGCTGATCAACATCTTCCCGGACGACTCCAGGCAGGCCCTGCGCCGTTACGGCTCCGAAAGGGAGCTGGCCCGTTTCGACGGCTTCTCGCAGAAGTGCCGGGAAGCGGGACGGGAACGGACCTTTTTCGACATCGCCCCGGACGAGACGCCGACGGAGTTCGCCGTGCCGGATATCCTGCCCGTCTTCGAAGCCGATCCCGCGGGCGTGCGCTGCACGAGGGAGCAGAGCGAACTTTTCCATTTCAACGAACTCAAGCAGAAGATCGCCCTGATCCGGGGCAGCGGCGGAAGCGTCCTCATGTGCGCCGCCGACCCGGAGGATGTGCGGAGCATGGAAGCGTGGTGCGCGGACCGGGGACTGACCGGAGCGGGCGTCGAATTCGACGCCGCGTGTTTCCGCACCGGCTTCGAGATGCCGGAGGAAAAGTTCCTCGCCGTGACCGAGAAGGAGCTTCTCGATTCGGGCTTCCAGCGGGGAAGGAGAACTCCTTCCGCCGAAGCCGGATCCGCCGAAGAGGAGATCCCCGCCCCCGCTTTCCAGCCGGAAATCAGCCTCGCCGACATCGACGAAGGGGACTTCGCCGTCCACATCGACCACGGCATCGGCATCTTCCGCGGCTTCAAGATCCTCGAAAACAGCGGCAGTTCCCGCGAGGTCATCGTCATGGAGTACAAGGACGAACAGCAGGTCTACGTGCCCCTGACCGAGGCTCACAAACTCAGCCGCTACGTGGGCTCCGTCACCCACGTCAAGCTCCACTCGCCCAACTCCTCCCGGTGGAAGAGGGAGTGCCTGAAAGCGGGGGCGGGCGTCCGCTCCTACGCCGCGGACATGCTCCGGCTCCAGGCCATGCGCCAGTCCATCGCGGGGATCCGGATGCTCCCCGACCGGGAGGAGGAAAAACTCTTCATCCGGGATTTCGCCTTTCAGGACACCCCCGACCAGAAGCGGGGCACGGCGGAGATCGGCGCCGACCTGGCCGCGGCCAAACCCATGGACCGGCTGCTCTGCGGCGACGTGGGCTACGGCAAGACGGAACTGGCCATGCGGGCGGCGTTCCGGGCGGTGACGGCCGGGTATCAGGTCGCGGTCATCGCCCCCACGACGGTCCTCGCCCAGCAGCACTTTTCCAGCTTTTCGGAGCGCTTCGCCAAATATCCCTACACCATCGATCTCCTCAGCCGCTTCAGGGCCCCCGCGGAACAGGAGCGGACCATCGAAAGTCTCGCCACGGGCGGCGTGGACATCGTCATCGGCACCCATCGGCTGTGCAGCAGCCGGATCAAGTTCCGGAACCTGGGGCTGGTGATCATCGACGAAGAACAGCGCTTCGGGGTCCAGCTCAAGGAGCGTCTGCGCCGCTACCGGGCCGAAGCGGACGTGCTTTCCATGTCGGCCACGCCCATCCCCCGGACCCTCTACCTGGCCATGGCGGGAGCGCGGGACCTCACCACCTTGATGACGCCGCCAAAACTGCGGCTCCCGGTCAAGACGGTCATCGCCCCCGAAGACCCGGCGCTGGTGGCCGAGGCGATCCGCTCCGAACTGGCCAGAGGGGGCCAGATCTACTACCTGCACAACCGGGTCAAGACCATCGACGCGACGCTGCAGAAGCTCCGGCTCCTGGTGCCGGACTGCCGCTTCGCCGCCGCCCACGGGCAGATGCCCGAACACCAGCTCGAAGAGGTGATGCGGGAATTCATGGAAAACCGGATCGACTGTCTGGTCTGCAGCACCATCATCGAGTCGGGCCTCGACGTGCCCAACGCCAACACCATCGTCATCGAACGGGCGGACCGTTTCGGGCTGGGGGAACTCCACCAGCTCAGGGGCCGGGTGGGACGCTGGAAGAATCAGGCCTACGCCTACATGCTGATCCCCCGGAACGCCCTGCTGGGCACCGACGCCCGGAAGCGGCTGGCCGCCATCCGCCGCTGTTCCAATCTGGGCACGGGCTTCCAGCTGGCGCTTCACGATCTGGAGATCCGCGGGGCCGGGAATCTGCTGGGCGCGGAACAGTCGGGCCATCTGAACTCCATCGGCTTCGACCTCTACTGCCAGCTCCTGAAACGGGAGGTGGCCGCCTTGTCCGGGAAGAAGCTGGAACTGCTCCCCGAGGTGACCCTGGGGATCGAATTCGTAAGTTTCGCGCTGCGCACCAATGAAAAGGGCGTTCTCTGCTGCAATATTCCCCGCGAGTACATCGCCAGCGAAAGACTCCGCTTCGACGCCTACCGCAAGCTGGGGGAACTCCAGAACGAACAGGCCCTCGACGACTTCGCCGACGAGCTCCGGGACCGCTACGGGAAGCTCCCGGAAGCGACGAAAAATCTGCTGAACGTGACCCGCGTGAGGATCCTCGCGGGACTGGCCGACTACCGGCAGCTTTCCGTCATCGACGGCCGGGTCACGATGAACAATCCCGGCGGGACCATCTACCGCCTGCCCGACGGCACCGCGCCCCGCCTGGACAACCGGGACACGCCCCAGCTCAGGCTCAAACAGCTGACCGCGATCGTGCGGGTTGCCGCGGAAAGGAAGTGAGAAAGAAAATATGGAAAATTCCGAAAAATTCATCGATCTGCACACCCACAGCACAGCCTCCGACGGGACCTGCACCCCGGCGGAACTGGCGGAGCTGGCCCGGAAGGCAGGGCTCGCAGCCGTGGCCCTCACCGACCACGACACGACCGCCGGGATCCCCGAATTCCTGGAAGCGGGAAGAAGCTCGGGAGAGGTCGAAACGATCCCCGGAGTGGAGCTTTCGACCCGCTACGGGGCGCGGGAGATCCACATCGTGGGCCTTTTCATCGACCATCGGGCGGAGTCGCTCCGGAACTTCCTCGCCGGGGAACAGGCCAAGCGGGTCCGGCGCAACCGGGATATGAAGGTCAAGCTGACCCTGCTGGGCTACCCCCTCGCCGACGACGAACCCGCCTTCGTCGCCGCGGGCGGCATGGGGGCCAATCTGGGCCGTCCCCACTTCGCGCAGGCGCTGGTGGAAAAATATCCCGACCGCTTTGCCGATCTGCATGCGGTTTTCGACAAGCTGCTGGGCAACAACGGGCCCGGATACATCCCCCGGCAATACGCTTCTCCCCGCGAGGCCATCGAGGCCATCCGGAGCGCGGGCGGCACGGCGGTCTGGGCCCACCCGGTCTCACGGAACCGGAACGAACGGGCCTTCGTCCTCCGGGTCGCCCGCAAACTGGCGGCGCTGGGACTGGGCGGCATCGAAGGCTACTACTCCCTCTTCGGCCCCCCGGAAACGCAAATGATCACCGAGATCGCCGCCTCCCTGGGGCTGGCCGTCTCGGGCGGCAGCGACTTTCACGGCGGGCATACCCCCGAGATCGGCCTGGGCACCGGCATGGGGAAACTCCGGGTCCCCGCCCGGCTCCTCGACGCCCTGCGGGCGGCGAGGGCATGACGCGCCTTATTGCCGTCCGGGATCGGAAGATGCCTTGAAAAATCCCTGAAGTACGTGTATATTATGCTTAAAACACGTATTTTTCTGGGATTTCTCGACTATGGACAAACTGTATCTGGGTATCGATATCGGCTCGACCACCTTCAAGGCGGTCCTGCTGAATGAACGGGGAAAGGTCCGGCAGACTTTCTATCAGCGCACCCGCCCGTCCGACACGGGCAGGGTCCGCTGCTCCGGAGTCTGTTCCAAATGCGGCGCCTGCAACTTCGGCCAGCTGCGGCAGATGGTGGACAAATTCCTCCAGGACGCGGGCGTCCCCGACCTGAAGTACATCACCTGCACGGTGGTCACCGGCAGCCAGATCGTCGAGGATACTGCGGACTTCATCCCCTACGACTTCAAGATCAGCGAAGTCACCGCCCACGTGGCGGGGGCGCGCCACTACCACCCCGACTGCAAGGCCATCCTCGACGTGGGCGGGCAGGACAGCAAGGCCATGGTGTTCAACGAGCACATGAACATGTGGAACTACAAGATGAGCGGCATCTGCGCCGCCGGCACGGGGGCTTTTCTCGACAGCGTGGCGGCGAAGCTGGACGTGCCCATCGAAGAGATGGCCGACCGGGTCAACTACGACAGCAATCTGGAATTTTCCTCGGTCTGCGCGGTGCTTTCGGCCACCAGCATCAACAAGTTCAAGAACCGCTTCCCCCTGGGGGACATCATCGGCGGCGCCTGCAGGGCGCAGGCCCGGACCATCATGTCCGGCGTGGGGGAACTCTTCCTCGGCTACAGGGGGGACATCGTTTTTCAGGGCGGCGTGGCCTACAACCGGGCCGTGGCCTACTACCTGCGCGAGATCACCGGGAACAACATCGTCATTCCCGAATTCCACAGCGTCATGGGAGCCCTCGGCGCGGCCTGCCTCGCGCGGGAGTTTTCCCACCTCAAAGGCAAGCTGGAGCCCCGGAAACTGCAGATCCCCGAAGTCCGGCACGAGTCCGTCGCCCTGCGCGCGGCGGCCAACAAGAAGACCCTTTTCGACCGCTCCGGCGCGCCCGTGGTCTGGCGGAACCTCTTCTTCCCGCCCGAAGTGCTCAACGCCCTGGGCGTCAACTCACTGACCCTCGAGACCTACGCGGCTCTCTTCGCCCGGAACCAGCGCCGGATCAAGCGCTGTTTCGACAAGGCGGCCTGCAAGGGTTTTTCCGGAGAGACCTGCTCCTTCCTGCGGGTCCTCGAAGGGAGCAAACTGCCCGTGCCCGCGGCGGTGATCTCCACCTCCCAGCCTTGCCAGCAGGGGGAACGGATCTTCCGGGATCTGGCGAGAGACTACAACGTGGACGACCGGCTCTTCTCGCTCCACACCCCGGCCAACGGCGGGCTTTCGCCCTCCAATATCGAACACCTGGCCGATGAGCTGGAGCGTTCCGTGGCCATGCTCGAAAAGGCCACAGGATGCACCATGACCAAAGAGAATCTCAAAACGGCCTGCGAACTTTCCAACGCGGCCCGGGAGTATTCCCTCAAAGTCAACGAACTCCGCCATGCTTCCCCGCCCCTCATCCGGGGAACCAAGGCCATCTATTTCGCCTCGATCTTCAGCCAGCTCTGGGGCCGCCCCGAAATGGTGGAGATCCAGAAGGCGCTTTACGCCGAACTCCTCGAAGCGAAGGAGAAACTGGATCCCGCCGTCAAGCCGGAGGACACCCACCGGCTCATGTGGCTCCACCTGCCGCCCTTCTACGACACGGCCCTGCTGGATTACCTCGAAGTCAAGTGCAACGCCCCCATCCTCTTCGAAGAGGTGAACTTCGTCGGCTGGAAGCCCCTCGATCCCGCCGATCCCTACCGCTCCCTGGCCAGAAAGATCCTGACCCAGGGCTTCATGGATCCTGAGCTCCGGGTCAAGGAGATCATCGAGGTGGGCAAGAAGATGCACTTCAACGGCTGCATCCTCTACAATCACGGCTTCGGCCGCTGTTCCATGTCCGACAGCTCCTTCATCAAGCACCTGCGGCAGGAGCTGACCCGTGCCGCCGTCCCGCTGCTGGTTCTGGACGGCGACTGCGTGGACACCACCATCGACCCGTGCAGCACCGAAACCAAGATCTCGGCCTACGTCGAAGCCCTCAATCTGAAAAAATACGGCAACATCTTCGGCCGTTTGAAAGGAGAATGATCATGTTCCGCAAGGCAGCACAATACCGCACCGAACTGCGTGAAAAGATGCGCGGCGGCAGCGGCACCGTCAAGATCGAACACTTCTGGGAGCCCAAGACCGAAATGCGCGGCGCCAACCGCATGGCCGCCCGGCTCACCCTGCCCCCCGGAGCTTCCATCGGCTTCCACAGGCACGAAAACGAAGAGGAGATCTTCGTCATCGTCAAGGGACAGGCCGAGGCCGACGACAACGGGACCAAGGTCCTCCTCGGCCCCGGCGACACGCTCCTCACCGGGAACGGCGCGGGACACGGCATACGCAACACCGGCGACGGCGATCTCGAGATCGTCGCCGTCATCGCCACCTATTGAAGAAATCATGATGCAAGAAAAACACCTGCTCTCTCTGGCGGAGCGTTTCGGCACTCCGCTTTTCGTCTACGACGGCGACGTGATGCTCGAACGGTGCAGCGATCTCCGGCGCTTCATCACCCATCCCCGGCTTCAGCTCCACTACGCCCTGAAGGCCAACTTCAACCCCGCCTTGCTGACGCTGTTGAAGGAGGCCGGCTGCGGCATCGACGCCGTCAGTCCCGGCGAGGTGGAATACGCCCTGAAGCTGGGCTTCGCCCGCGAAAAGATCATCTACACGGCCAACAACATGACCGACGCGGAATTCGAAAAAGTCTTCTCCTCCGGCGTCGTCATGAACATCGGGGAGCTTTCCCGGCTCCGCAAGGCGGGCGCCGCCCACCCCGGAATGACCGTGTGTCTGCGCTTCAACCCGGACGTGGTCGACGGCGACAACGCCAGGACCATGACGGGGGGCGAACTCACCAAGTTCGGGATCCTGCTGGAAGACATCGATGAAGTCCTTTCCATCGTCCGGCGGTACGGTCTCAAGGTGACGGGACTTCACGAACACACGGGCAGCGGCATCCAGAAGCCCGAATCCTTCCACGCCGCCATGAAGGCGCTGATGAGCGTGGCCACCCGGAGCAACTTCCCCGATCTGGAATTCCTGGACTTCGGCGGCGGCTTCAAGGTCCCCTACAAGCCCGACGAGAAGCGCATCGACTACGTGACGCTGGGCGCGGGGATCGCCGACCGGTTCCGGGCCTTCGAAGAGGAATACGGGCGGGAACTCGCCATCAAGTTCGAACCGGGAAAATTCCTTTCCGCGGAGTGCGGCGTGCTCCTCACCCGGGTCAACACCCTCAAGCACAACCGCAAACGCTTCATCGCGGGGACCGATTCGGGATTTCCCCAGCTTATCCGCCCCGTGCTTTACGGAGCCTATCACCAGATCTTCAACCTGAGCAATCCCGAAGGGAAAGAGGAAGTTTACGACGTCTGCGGCAACATCTGCGAAACGGGCGACCGCTTCGCCGAACAGCGCCCCCTGCCCGAGATCCGCGAAGGGGACCTGCTGGCCATCGCCAACGCGGGAGCCTACTGCTACTCCATGGGCGGCATCTACAACATGCGCGCCATGCCCGCCGAAGCGGTGGTGAAAGGCGGCAGGCTCATTTCGTTCCGCCGCCGCGAAAGCGACAGCGAACTCATCGGCAACATTCTGGATCACACCGAATCATGCGATACGGCGCTCTGAATCCTCTTCCCGACGGCGTCCAGCTGGCGGTCGCGGACGAGGAAAAGATCCTCCTCCGGGCTTTCGCCCCCATGCGGGCACGGGAGGCTTCCGGATTGCCCCGATTCGTGGAAAGGGAGCTCGATTCCATCGGTCTCGCCATCGGCGACATCTCCTTCTGGAGCACCGGCTCGGGGCCGGGAGGCTTCACCGCGTTGCGCATGACGGCGGCCCTGGTCGCCGCCTGGGCCCTCGGCCGCGAAGAGATCAAGTTCCGCTGTGTCCCTTCGGCCATCGCGCTGGCGGGGAACCTGCCCGGCAGCGACGGCGAGGAGCTCGACTGCCTTTTCGACGGCCGCAACAACGAGATACTTCTTTACGGACTGGTCTTCCGGCAGGGGGAGTGGCGCCCCCGGAACTATACAAGTGTGATGAACGGCGCCTCCTGGGCCCGTTACGCGGCAGCGCCCCGGCGCTGTGCGGTTTCCGAATCCGAAGCCGAAGCGGTGAAGCGCATCACCGGGGAAACGCCGCTGGAAAAATGTTCCCCCGACTGCGTGAATCTGATCCGCACGACGGTCTTTCCCTACGACAACAAGGCGGATGATCTGGTCTATATCCGCGAAGCAGTGGAGCTCAAGGCATGAACGACGACTCGACCGCCCCCGTCCCCGTCCCCGAAACGCCCCGGCGGCGCAAAAAACTCCTCCTGCTCATCGCGGGAGGAGCCGTCCTGGCGGTCCTGCTCATCGCCGCCGTCCTTGCGGCACTGCTTCTGAGTCCCTGGGAGGATATCCCCAAAGTCACGCCTCGAACCGAAGATTTTGTCCTGCAAGGCAAACTCATCCGGCGTTTTTACAAGGAACTTTCCAACCGGAAGGAGCTGCCCGAGCGGTCCGTCCTGAAACTGACGCCCGCCGAGGTGAACTCCATTTTCCGGATCGCCGCCAATTATCAGGGAAAAGATCTGCCCTATCCGGTACGTTACTACCGCCCCGCCTTCAGCGACAAGGGCGTCTTCGCGTTCACCATGCCGTTGCGGACCTGGGCGGGGACCATCTACCTGAAAGCGGCCTTCTCCATCGCCAAGGGGCCCGAAGGACTCAAGATCACGCCCGCTTCGCTCAAAGTCGGCCGGATCTCCCTTCCCTGCAGCGGTGACGGGATCGCGGCCGGGATCATCGACGCCGAGATGACCGAAGCCAAACAGAACCCGAACTACGAACTTTTCGATCAGGCCGTCGAAAGCATCTCCTTCGACGGCAAGCATCTGGTCATCGTCTACCGCCCCGGCAAGATCCCCCTCCCCACGCTGTTTTTTCAGTGACCGCGCCGAACGTCGGCTTCGACTCTACGCGGCACCTGTCGCTGCGCTCTCGAGGTGCCGCGGACCGCAAACGCCGGTTTGCGGTAGTGAATGGGCCGCAGGCTGGCCCATTACCCCGCTGTAATCAAGGAATGAGGCCAATCGCCGATGGCGTCTGTTTGTAAAAAAAGCGGCAGGGAATTCCCTGCCGCCGCGTTTCGACCCGAAGCTGTTTTACAGATCTTTGGCCTTGAAGTTGTCGTCGTAGATCTTCGTGACCTTGAGGGAGGTCGCCTTCAGACTGGCTCCGGCGATGGATTCCGCCCGGCCGTCGGCGTAGGCCACGGTGGTGTTGCCCCGGTGGACCGTGGCGATACGGGTGTCGTTGGCGCCCTCGGACCGGGCATTGTTGAATTTCGGCTTGCCGCCGTCGGGGTTGAAGGTCCAGAAGGCGTCGTCCTGATCGTTGTTGTCAACGAGGAAGGAATCGCCCAGCAGGATCATATCGCTGGGGCTTTTCATCTTCTCGAGGACGTACGCGACGGACTTGCCGGTGGCGGTCCGGGAGTCGCCGTCCTTGGCGACGAAGCGGCCGACGGTGCCCTTGTTGGTCTCATACCAGCCGGTGGAGGTGTTGCCGAAATCCACGTCGACCATTCCGAAAGCATTGGTGGCCCCCAACGTCTTGTCGGCATCCGTGTCCGCCTTGAGTTCCTTTTTGTTCAGCGTGTTGCAGAAAAGCACCTTTCTGGAGACCATCTCCTTGGCGTAGCTGTCCGAGCCCATCCCGGCCAGGATCCACGAGTAAGGCCGCATGGTGCCGGCCACGTCGATCATGTAGGGGATCATGCTGGCATGGTCGTTGCCGTACATGCGGAGCACCGTCATGACCTGTTTCTTGTTGTTGACGCACTCGGTGGCCCGCGCGGTGGCCTGAGCGTGTCCCAGGGCGGGCATGATCAGCCCGGCCAGAATGGCGATGATGGCGATGACCACCAGAAGCTCGATAAGCGTGAAATCTTTCTTCATATCCACTTTCCCTTGTTGTTTAAGGTTGCCCTTTTTCTGCGAAAAACACTTTACCTCCTACAATATACGCTTCATGCGGGAAAATTGCAAGTAAAAATCGCCCCGCGGAAAAGAAATTTTCGAAAATTTCCTTCCCGGCGCTTGACGCGTTCGTTTTTCGGTGCTATATTAACGGCAAAGTAAGCCGTGACGGGACGCGGATGATCCGCCCCCCGCCTTTCATCAACCCAAACAGGAGCCTCGAATCATTATATGAGTACCAGCGACGACCCTGGACCGCGATGGCGGCCGGATGAAGGGAAACGGCTCCTGCCGGAAATCTGAACTTTCCGTAACTCCTGGAACTCCTTTCCCGTCCTCCCGGCTGCGCCGTAAAATTTTTTCGGGAACATCAAGGAGTTTACCATGTTGAGATGTTACGACCTGGCGGATGGCCGGGTGCAGTCGTGTCCGGAAGGCCAGACGGGCATGATCCAGATCTACAGCGCCCCCACATCCGAGGAAAAGGATTACCTGACCGGCAGCTGCGGCATCGACCCCCATACCCTCGAATCGGCCCTCGACGAAGACGAAGTCAGCCGTGTGGAGTATGACGAGAACTATACCGCCGTCATCATGAAACGCCCCCGGAATTTCCGCCTCGAACGCAGACTTTCGTTCAAGGTGTCCACCGTGGGCGCGTTCCTCTTTTCGGACCGCATCATCGTGCTGCAGGACAATCCCATGCCCCTCTTCGAGCACGGCCGCATGCCCCTGCGCGGCAACACGGTGCAGGGGATCCTGCTGCGGCTGCTGCACCACGCCACCCAGCACTTTCTGCAGCACTTGCGCATCATCCGAAACATTTCGGAAGAGATCGAGAACAAGATCGAGTACACCGTCACCAACAAATCGCTGATGAACGTCTTCGCGCTGCGCAAAAGTCTCATCTACTACGAATCGGCCACCAACGCCAATCTGCTGCTGCTCCGGCGGCTGAAGAACGACGCGAAACGCATCGGCTTCTCGGAAAACGAATGGGACTTCCTCGAAGACGTCATCACCGAAAACGAACAGTGCGACAACCTGGCCAACATCTACGCCAACATTCTTGAAGGCATGTCCAACGCCCGCACCGCCGTCTCCAGCAACAATCTGGCCGTGATCATGAAGTATCTGGCCATCGTCAGCGTGGTGTTCATGCCGCTCACGGTCATCACCGGCATCGGCGGCATGTCGGAGTTCACCGAGATGACCAAAGGCATCTGGTGGCCCCACTCCTACGGGGCCCTCACCGTGGGCATGATCGCCATCGGCCTCATCACCTATCTGGTCATCAACAAGATGAGCACCAACGCGGGCGTCCGGAACCGCAAAGTCGGAAAGAAGAGGTAGAGAGCCATGCCCAAAAAGAAAAAGAAAACGGCTCCGGCCCCGGCTCCGGCCACCGCCACCCGCGGCCCCCTTGCCCCTTATCTGATGAGGTTTTCCCGCTTCGACTGGGCGGCGCTGCTGCTGGCGGGCGTCATCGTCCTCGTTTCGCTGCTGGCGGCGAACCATCCCTACAGCCTCTCCCAATGCGACCCCTACGGCTTTCTGCTCTGGTTCCTGCTGGTGCTGGGCCATCTGCCCATGGAGTTCGCGGAGTTCGCGGCCAAACTCACGGGAGCCGATGCCAACACCATCGAAACCTTCATGGAAAACCGGGAGGCGCTGCTCCTCGGCGCATGCAATCTCCTCATGCTGGGGATCTCGTGGGCGGTGCTGCGCTTCTGGGTGCTGAAGCGCTGGGGCGCGGAACCGCTCCGCATCGCCGCGATCTTCTATCACCTGCTCTTCTTCTGGGGCGTCATCCAGCTGCTCTGCTTTTTCGCGGTGAAGAACTGGAGCGACGGCAAAGTCAACCCGCTCCACCGGACTTTGAAAAAGCCGCCGATCGAAAACGTGCGAAAATAAAAAACTTTTCCCGCAAAAAAAGGGACTGGCGCGCCCCTCGGGTCTTGCGTCAGTCCCTGCGTTTTTCAAACGGCTCGAAAGACGATCACTTGATCTCCAGTTTCACATTCTTGATCTGGGTCGTTTCCTTGTATTTTCCCCAGTTGACCAGCATGATCACGCGGGCCTTGACGGCGCCGGGGGCCCAGGCGTGGCCGTACATACCGAACTTCGTCCGGCCTTTGGCCTTGCCCTTGAGCTTGGTGAAGTCGTCCGCTTTGGTCTTGCAGTTGCCTCCGGTGTACATGTAGCCGCCCTGGGTGTGGAGCCGGACGGAGGTCCCGGCGGGAACGGCAGCCTTGGCCGGAACTTTCAGAGTGACTTCCACGCCCTCGCCGTTCTTCTGCATCCCGGTGACATCGCCGATGAAATTGTAGTTGGGCAGATCGGAAAGATCGCTTTTCACGTCACGGACCACGGAGAACCAGGGACCGTTGGTCCACTTCGGATGAGCCTTCACAAGGAGGGTCTTGTCTCCGACCTTCACCTCGCGGGCAAGGGTCGTTTCCGTGCCGGAACAGGCGTTGACGGCATAGGCGGGGATCTGGCGTCCGTTCTTGTCGAAGATGATGAAGCCGAGATAGAAAGGTCCCGGCTCGGCGGAAACGAGCTTGGCCTGAGCCTCCACTTCGTAAACCTTGTTCACGTCCACCGGGAATTCTTTGGTCGAAGTCAGCATGACGGAGCCCTTGACTTCCATGATGTCCTGTTTTTCGCCGACCCACTTGACGGAACCTCCGGAAGCCTTCCAGTCCGCGGGCTTGTCGAGCACGAAGGTCTCGGCGCAAAGTCCCGCTCCGCCCAAGAGGGCCGCGGCCAGAAGAACGGCATTGAGTTTTTTCATGATGATCCTCCTTGTAAGTTTGGGGTTAAGGGTGTCTTTCGTCAATATAACCCCGCTTCCCGGATTTGTCAAGAGTTTTCGGAAAATAATTGAAAAATCCCCCCTCGCGTGCTATATTAGAATCAAGCATAGTACATGTTCAACCCAGCAAATCAAGGAGTCCTGTCATGGAGGGATCTTTCGATTACCTGAAGACGCTGCCGGATGAGCCCGGAAATCTGATCCGCGGGCTGCAGCTCATCCAGTCGCGGGAAGGCTACGTTTCGGACGACGCCGTCCGCGCGGCGGGCGCTTATTTTCACCGCACCCCGGTGGAGGTCGAGGGCGTTCTCACCTTTTACACGCAGTTCAAGCGGGTGAAGCCGGGGCGGTTCAAGATCGCCGTCTGCGACGGCACCGCCTGCCACATCAAGGGCTCGCCCCTCATTCAGGAATGGGTCCGTCAGGCCATCGGCATCGGCCCCGGCGAAACCGACGCAGAAGGGCGCTTTTCGGTGGAATCAGTAGCCTGTCTGGGCTGCTGCAGTCTGGCTCCCGTCATGAGCATCAACGGCCGGGTCTACGGCAAACTGGACCGCCGGGAACTGAACCGCATCCTCAAGGAGTACAAGGAGAAATGAATCCCCGCATCCAATTTTTCCGGATCGGCGTGGCCAGCTGCGGCGTGGCCGCCGGAGCCGAAGAGGTCCGCAGCCGGCTCGAAGCGGCGGCGTCCGTTCCCGTCATCGGCGTGGGCTGCATCGGCCACTGCTACGCCGAACCCCTGGTCGAAGCGGTCCTCGACGACGGGAGTTCCGTCTTCTACGCCAATGTAAAGTCCGACGAGAAGCAGATCGCCAACCTGCTGGAGCTGGGCGATGAACACCGTTTTTCCATCCCCGAAGCCCGCAAATCGAAGGAGCTGATCAAGGTCCTCGCCCTGGCGGGGAAGGTCGATCCGGTGGATTTCGACGACTACGTGCGCCACGGCGGCTACGAGGGGCTGAAGAACGCCCTCGCCATGAAGCCCGAAGAGGTGGTCGGAGAAGTCAAGATCTCCGGTCTCCGGGGCCGGGGCGGCGGCGGATTCCCCACCGGGAACAAGTGGGGCTTCCTCGCGGCTAAAAAAGTTCCCGAAAAAGTGATCGTCTGCAACGCGGACGAGGGCGATCCGGGGGCCTTCATGGACCGGGCGCTGATGGAAAGCGTTCCCCACCAGGTCCTCGAGGGCATGCTCATCGCCGCCTGGGCCACGGGCGCGACCAAACTTTTCATCTACTGCCGGGCGGAGTATCCCATGGCCATCAAGCACGTTTCCGCGGCCATCGAACAGATCTATGCCCACAAGCTCAACGTCTTCCCCGACCGGACCGTCGAGATCATCATCAAGGCCGGCGCGGGAGCTTTCGTCTGCGGCGAGGAAACCGCGCTCATCGCTTCGCTGGAGGGCCTCCGGGGCCAGCCACGGTTCCGGCCCCCCTTCCCCACCGACAGCGGCTACAAGGGTCTCCCCACCATGATCAACAACGTGGAGACCTTCGGCAACGTGCCCCTCATCCTGCGTGAAGGCGGGGCCGCCTTCGCCTCGGTGGGCACCGAAGGGAGCAAGGGGACCAAGATTTTCGCCCTGGCGGGCGACCTGAAATATCCGGGTCTGGCCGAAGTCCCCATGGGGACCACCCTCAGGGAGATCGTCTTCGACATCGGCGGCGCCGATCCGGCCAAGGTCAAGGCGGTGCAGACGGGCGGTCCTTCCGGCGGCTGCATCCCCGCCGAACTCTTCGACACCCCCGTGGACTACGATTCGCTCCGGACCCTCGGCGCCATCATGGGCTCGGGCGGCATGATCGTGGTGGGCACCGACCGCTGCATGGTGGAAACCGCCCGCTACTTTCTGGACTTCACCCACCGGGAAAGCTGCGGCAAATGCACCTTCTGCCGGGTGGGGACCACGCGGATGTTCGAGATCCTCGAACGCATCACCGCCGGGAACGGCACCGAGGAGGATCTGGCGCTGCTGGAGGAGCTGGGCCCCAAGGTCAAGGCGGGCTCCCTGTGCGGGCTGGGGCAGACGGCCCCCAATCCCGTGCTGGCCACACTGCGCTTCTACCGCAAGGAGTACGAGGAACACGTCCGGGAGCACCGCTGCCGGGCGCTGCAGTGCAACGCCTTCGTGGACCTCTTCCTCGACCAGAGCAAGTGCGTGAAGTGCAAACTCTGCATCAAGACCTGTCCCGTTGGCGCCGTCGGGCAGGACTTCACGATCGACAACACCAAGTGCACCCGGTGCAACAGCTGCGCCGACGTCTGTCCGAAAAAGGCCATCAGCCGCGTTGCGAAAGGAACCAAGTGAAATGAGCATCGAATTTTTCCTCGACAACCGGCCCGTGACGGCGGAACCGGGCGAAACCATACTCGACGTGGCCCGGAGGAACGGGATCGAGATCCCCACCTTGTGCCGGGACGAAAAGGTCAGCAAGACCACCAGCTGTTTCGTCTGCGTGGTGAAGGACCTCAAAACGGGGAAATTCATTCCCTCCTGCTCCGCCTGCCCCGCTCCGGGGCAGAACATCGACGCTTCTTCCGAAGCGGTCAGGGATATGCGCAAGACCGCCTTGGATCTGCTCCTGAGCGAGCACTCCGGCGACTGCGAAGCCCCCTGCAAACTGGCCTGCCCCGCCCACGCAAGCGTGGAGGAATACGTCCGCGCCGGGAAGAAGGGGGACTTCATGGGCGCCTTGAAGCTCATCAAGCAGCGGATCCCCCTGCCCCTTTCCATCGGCCGGGTCTGTCCCCGCTTCTGCGAGAAAAAATGCCGCCGCAACGTCTACGGCGAGCCGGTGGCCATCAACGAATTCAAGCGCACCGCGGCGGACTTCTGTTACGACGAGTACATGGAGGAGCTTCCGGCCCTTTCCGGCAAGCGCGCCGCCATCGTGGGCGCCGGGCCCGCCGGGCTGTCGGCGGCCTACTATCTCCGGCTGGGAGGCGTCGCTTCCGTCATCTTCGAAGCCATGCCCAAGGCGGGCGGCATGCTCCGCTACGGGATCCCCGAATACCGTCTGCCCAAGGCCGTCCTCGACCGTGAGCTGGCCCATTTCGAAAAGATGGGGATCGAGTTCCGCTTCGGGTGCAAACTGGGCGGAAATCTCGACCTCGGCGAGCTGAAAAAGGAGTTCGACGCGGTCATCCTCGCTCTCGGCTGCTGGGCGGGAAGCTCCATGCGCTGCGAGGGCGAAGAGCTGGCCCTTTCGGGCATCGATTTCCTGCGGCAGGTGGTGGAAAGCGGCAACAAACTGGCCAATCCCGGCCGGGTGGCCGTGGTGGGCGGCGGCAACTCCGCCATGGACTGCCTCCGCACGGCGGTCCGTCTGGGCTCCCCCGACGTGAACTGCTTCTACCGCCGGAGCGAAAACGAGATGCCCGCCGAAAAGCTGGAGATACGCGAAGCGAAGGAAGAGGGCGTCAAGTTCCACTTCCTCAGCGCTCCGGTGAAATTGGAAAAACGCAACGGGGCGCTGGCCCTCACGCTGCGCAAGATGCAGCTGGGCGAACCCGACGCTTCCGGACGGCGCAAGCCCGTGGAAGTCCCCGGCAGCGACTACACGCTGGATTTCGATACGGTCATCGCCGCCATCGGTCAGCGGACCGCCGCCCCCGACGGGATCCCCGCGGACCGCCACGGCGACATTCCGCAGATTCCCGGCGAAAAACTCTACGCCGCGGGCGACTGCGTTTCGGGAGCCGCCACGGTGGTGGAAGGCGTGGCCTCGGGCCGCGACGCCGCCAATCTGGTTCTGCGGGACCTGCTGGGGATCCCCGTCCCCGCCGAGCACACGATCAACGTTTCCCGCGGCGACTGGCAGTGCCTGAGCAAGGAGGATCTGGTGTTCCTCCGCGATGACGTCTCCGAAGGTCCCCGTGAGCAGCTGAAGTACATTCCCATCGAAGAGCGCAGGAGTTCCTTCGCGGAAGTGACGAGCTCCATGACGCCCGAACAGCTGAAGCGCGAGGGCGACCGCTGTATCGAGTGCTCCTGCACCGACAAGCAGGACTGCCTGCTGCGCAAGCACGGCGAGTGTTACGGCTGCGATCCCTGCGCCATCCCCGGCGCGAAGCAGAAGCTCAGCTACGACATCCGCCATCCGGAAATCATCCAGGACCGCTCCAAGTGCATCAAGTGCGGCATCTGCGTCAAGACCTGCAAGGAGATTGTCAACCTCTCCCTGCTGTCGCCGAAACTCAGAGGGTTCGCCACCTTCGTGGGGACCGCCTTCGAGGAAGGGTTGCCGCTTTCTTGCGCCAAATGCGGCAAGTGCGTCGAGGCCTGTCCCACGGGCGCCCTCGACTGGCGGAAGAAAAAATAAGGTTCGAAGCTCCAGCCATGGCGGAAAAGCATAAGATCCTCATCGTCGACGACGAGGCCCCCACCCGTGAGGCCCTGCTGCGCTACCTGAGGCGGAATTTCCAGGTCAAGGGCGCGGCGGACGGGGCCGAGGCCATCGAATTTCTCCGCACGGAAAACTTCGACCTCGTCCTCACCGATCTGCGCATGCCCCGTGCCGACGGCATGAGTGTGCTCGAGGCGGTGCAGGGCAAGACGCCCCGGCCCCTGTGCATATTGCTCACGGCCTACGGCTCCATCAGCGACGCCGTGCGGGCGGTGAAAGCCGGGGCCTTCGACTTCGTGGCGAAACCCATCAAGCTGGAAAAGCTGGACGAGGTCATCGCCCAGGCGCTGAAGAGCCGCCCGGCAACGGGCGGATCGGACGCTCCGGAGCCCGCGCCGATCCTTTCGCCGGCCATGAAGAAGGTGATGGAACTTGCCGCCACGGTGGCGCCCTCCAAAACCACGGTGCTGCTGACGGGAGAAAGCGGGACGGGAAAGGAAGTCCTGGCGCGAAAGATCCACGATCTGAGCGGCAGACAGGGGCTCTTCGTCCCGGTCCACTGCGCGGCGCTGAACGCCAACTTGCTCGAAAGCGAACTTTTCGGACACGAAAAGGGGGCCTTCACCGGGGCGGAATCGCTCCGGCGGGGCCGCTTCGAGGTCGCGGCAGGGGGCACCGTCTTTCTGGACGAAATCGGCGAGATCGACGCCCAGACGCAAGTGAAACTGCTCCGGGTGATCGAGAGCCGCTCCTTCGAACGCGTGGGCGGTACGGAGCCCATCCAAACCGACGCACGCCTCATCGCGGCGACCAACCGCGACCTGCGGAAAATGGTGGCCGAGGGCACTTTCAGGGAAGATCTTTTCTACCGCCTCTCGGTGGTGAATCTGCACCTGCCGCCCCTGCGCGACCGGCGGGAGGAGCTGCCGGGGCTCATCGCGGAATTCCTGCACAAATTCGCCGTCGAAAACAACCGCGAGATCACCGGGATCGCCCCGGAAGCCATGGAAAAGCTCCTCGCCTATCCGTGGCCGGGAAACATCCGCGAACTGCGCAACGCCATCGAGTACATGGTGGTCACCTCCAACTGCCCCGAGCCGGGCGTGGAGCAGTTGCCCGAGCAGTTCAGCCTGCCTGCGGCGACGGCGGTCCCCTCCCCCGCTCCGGGGCCGGGACTTTCTCTCGAAGAGAACAATTACGAACTCATCCGCAAAGCCCTCAAACAGTGCAACGGCAACCGTACGGCGGCGGCCAAGCTCCTCGGCATCAGCCGCCGGACGCTCCACCGCCGCCTCGCCGAAATGGGCGAATCCGTCGAGGAGTAGCCTATCCCCAAAAAGTTGCCTTCGGCAGCGTTTGAGCTGCCTCACCCCGGCTGCGCCGGGGCGTTGGGTACTTTTTGGGGTCCCCCTCTCCGTCAGTCCGTGCGGCTTCGCCGTACTCCCTCCTGCGAGAATGGTATTTTTGATTTTTATAAGCCCGTCGGCACCGACTCTACGCGTCAACTGTCGCTTCGCTCTATAGTTGCAGCGGCGACAGGTAAGGACGGTTCGCGGCTATTCTTCCCGCTGTTTGATGAGCCAGCAGGCGATGGCGTCGGCCATCTGTGACCCGCCTTCGCCGGTCGGATGGAGACCGTTCCGGTCCCGAACGACCTCCTTGGACGACCGGGCGTGAGCCTTGAAAGTTCCCGTAAGGTAGCTGTTTTCCGGATCGAGGCAGTGATGCAGGGGCACGAGAACGGTCAGGGGATCTTTCAGGCTCGCGACCAGAGCGGCGAGAGCCCGGTTGTAGCGCTGGATATTTCTGCGGTACTGGTACATGGACTGCATGCAGCCGTAGTTGGCGCCGAAACCGTCCTGTCCGCAGCCGCAGGGGCCGGTGGTCACGCCGAAGACTGTCCGGGGCGCGTGTTCGCGCAGCAGCTCCAGAAGCTTCCGGGCGTTCCCCATGATCTTTTCGCTCCGGGCGTCGAGCTCCTCGGGGCGGGCGTTGAACATGTCGTTGGCGCCCAGCTGGATGACGATGTAGTCGGGGGCCTTGCCCTTGTTGATTCTTTGGAGCCACCCGGGGACGTCCGGCACGGGCTTGCCGTTCTCCAGCCTCAGAAGCGGACTGCGCAGCCGGTAGGCCTGAGATTTGGGCAGATCATGGACGCCCAGCGCGCGCATCTGTTCCTCTTCGGCCTTGTTCTGAGCGTCGGGAAGCTCCTCGACGCTGTAGGACCAGCGGCGGAGGAAACTCGCCCACGCAAAGCCGCCGTAGCCGTCGTGGGCCACGCCGCCGGGAACCACGGGCCGCCCTCCCCCGGCGTGACTGCCCACGGGGGTATAGTTCGTGAATCCCTGTTCGCGCATGACTTCGAGGAGCCGGTCGGGATACTCGCAGTTGACGCCCGAATCGGCCAGCAGGGCCAGCGTGAATTTCCGCTTGGGGTGGGCAGCTTTTGCGGCCACGGCCACCCGGCACGTGCCCGACAGGACCAGTCCGTAATCGTTGAACAGCCGCAGTTCCAGTTCGAAGCTCCGCCCCGCATCCTCCGCGGCGGGCGTCCAGAACCAGCGGTGTTCCCCCTGAGTTCCCCGTTCGCACCGGACCTCATAGGCGTAATTCCGGAAAACGGCGGTATCCACCACATTTTCGAAGTAGATATTGCACTCGATGCCGGGGGCGGCATAGACGATTTCCGGCAGAGCCATCTTCAGCATCGGCGGCGCCGAAACAGGGGAAACTTTCTTTTTCATGTGATCAAATCCTCAAGTTCAGTAAAAACACAACTCAGGGATAATATACACCGCTCCCCCCGAAAATGCAAACTCCTTTCAGGAAACAAAAAGAGTGCCGCAAACCGTGGCTTGCGGCACTCTCCGGGGATGACGGGAACATCATTCCATGGTACTGCCCTTCTGAAGTCGGTCTTCTTGGCGCAGAATTTCTTGCAGGAGGACTTCTCCTCTCGGAAAACTCCGCAACGGCCCGTTCATCATCCGGCGGCAGGGTTATCTCTCGAAGATCTTTTCGACGATCTTTCCCAATCCCCAAGTGACAAACAACGTCTTTTTATCGACGCCCCGTCTCAGTTGTTCCACAATGTCACGTTCGCGCTCGGGAATACAGCCGATTCCAAAGTTGAGCGCCCCCAGCGTCTCCCAGGCGGAGGGACCATCCGTGAAGACGGCGCGAAAATCCAGAACCGGGTTATCCGGCGAGAAGGGAAGGTTTGCGTAGATGGCATCGAGCTTCCGCAAAGAGGGAAGCATTCGAAACGCCTCGGACGTCTGCTTTTCCGCCGAGCGGGGAGAGCCGGTGAGCTTGAAGATCATTTGAAGAGCCTTCCCGGCCCGGTGAGTTGTTCCTCCGTTTTGTTTGTTCTCTTTTTCGCCGACAGGCGAATTTACGCTGCAAACGGCGGAAAGGATCATATCATCGAACCGGATATGCCTGAGTAGGGGGTTCGGTGCAGCGGAACGAAATAAAGCGGGATCCGTCCTTCCGACGGTGACCAGCAACAGGTTGTCGTCACAAAGGGTTATCGCCATATCTGGCTCATCGTTGATCCCTGTTTTTTTGATTTGGGGGAGTCCATCTACCGTGCCTGATTTCACGCGAGAGCTGTTGTTTTCGCATTCCTTTTTCAACATTGCGAAAATCACCCCCGCCTGCCCTTCCCGGAACTGTGCTGCCACACCGGCCCACTCTTCTTCGATGTTGGCAAAAAACAGCAGTCTGCATTCGGGAAGATTTTCAGGCAAATGTTTCCCCTTCAATTCTTCCCGGATTTTTTTCTGGAGTTTTCCGTACACATCGGTTCGGACAGCCAAATGCCCATTGACGAAAAGCAGCGTATCGGCCGTTTCCGGAACTCTGTTCCTCAGGACCTCGTCAGAATTTTTCCCGTGCCCCACAAAAAACGCACCAACGACCACCAATGTCAGTAGAACCAAAGCGGGGACGCCCCACAGCAACAATTTCTTTTTCATAATTTCTCCTATTGATATTAAGTTTCTGAATCTTGTAAAAATAAAAATCTTCTGTCCAAACCACAATCAAGTCATCTTCCACTCGCCTCCGCAGTTGTTTCATCTTTCCTCGTTATTCATGCGTCACGCCCGCCGTCATCATTTTCAATCGCTTGTCCGGCAGGCGTATTTTCTGCTTTTTCACATGCTTCCGATTTGAGTTTGCGAACTTCGTTGATCCCGTCCTGTATGAGGTAAATGATGATCGTATATTCGATCACAGCCAAGAGGATCGCAACAATGACGGGGGCGACATTGAGGGGACTGTTCCAGAACATGTGCATCCCGATGGCAAGTAGAAACAGGGACATGAATTTTTTGTTGAAAAAACCGGAAAAAGAGTACCCGCTGACAGAAATTGCACGCCACAATGCGAACCCTACCATTGCCGACCATGGGATATGCATAAATGGCGAGAGCAGCGCTCTGAGGACCATCACTCCCTCCATGGACACTATGTTGCTTCTCAGTACATGTCTCAGTACGTAGCCTCCCGTTTCGATGAATGCAAATCCTGTACCGACCGCAGCACCGATCAGAAGTCCATTCAATTTAAATCTGTATTTTTTGCTGAACAAAAATATACTCATCGTCAACAATTTCGCTGTTTCTTCAACAGGCCCGGCCCAATAGGCGGCGTAGGGTCCCGTAACGGAACTCATCAGAAATGTCACGATCATGGAAACAAAGCCCCCCACGACCATGATGCCGACAAGAGTCAAAACCGATATGTTTCTGAGGATATTGACTTCCCAGAAAAACAAAAGAGAGACCAGAGGAAAACCTATCACTCCCACAATAAGGACTGGAAAAAGAACATATTCTCGTATCACGGGCGTCAAGTGGACGATGAGAATATATGACAATACAGTCAGAACCATGAGCCGAACAAACAACCACGGCGCGGGCCAATTCGTATCCACTTCCGCTATCGACGGTGTATTTTGGGGAGTCCCGTATGTCAGATACTCAGTAACATCGGCCCATGAATGGTGCCGGAAGATCTCCCTCATGAACCGAGACAAACTGAAACCCTCCAGTTTATCGACCTGAAATGTCCGACGGATTTTTTCGTCGACCTTGTCGGTTATTTTTTCATCAGCCTTGTCGGTGTTTTTTTCTTGGCTGACTTTTGAGTCTCCGGCTCCGGCAGTTGCAGACGAAGCCTCTTCATCCCTTTGGACGATCAACTTTTTTCCGCAAGACGAGCATCTCGCGACCGCCCCCTCCTGACCACTTTCCGCCCGAAGGACCGTTTTGCAATAGGGACAGGCAAAAGAAAAGCCCTTTTCCTCTTCATCGGGTTGAATTATAAACTTTTTTCCACAGGAGGAACAGACCGCGGATTTGCCTTCCCACTCACTTTCCCCCCGAAACTCTTTTTTGCAGTACGGGCATGTAAACGAAAAACTCATGACGCGTCTCCCTTGATCTTTTGTTTGTGGTCATTATGTTTTTTTAAGACCTCTCTATGATCCGAAACCTCTTTCTCTTTGCAAACTTACTGTCGGTTTTTATTCCTTTCTTACACTTTTTTTGAAGAAATTTCGTTTTTTTACGGTTTTTTTGGAAAAAAGGAGAGTCGGGGGGGAGACCGCTCAGGGCGGAAAATGGGGGCAATAAAAAAGCCGAACACTCCCGTTTCATCAACATCCGAGGTCCGACCAAGAACCTGCCAGGGAAATGAAAGCAGAAGAGTCCGGCCGGATCATGTGAAAAAACACAATCCCGCTGGACACAATCCACCTGCAATCCCTGGCATAAAACATTTTTAACTTGGTCGGTTTCGGATGTTTGCCGTAAAATGTGAATTGTTGTGAATCAGCCGCTGCCTTTTCAGGCAACAGGCCTAATATATCACCGCTTTCTCGAAAATGCAAGCCCCCATCTCAGAAACAAAAAGAGTGCCGCAAACCTTGGGCTTGCGGCACTCTTCGAAGAGACGGTCGCTTATTTCTTGGGGCAGGCCTTCTTGCAGTCGGCTTTCTTGGCGCAGGCCTTTTTGCAGGTGCAGGCCTTGCCCTTGGTGCAGCCGCAGGCGCAGGCCTTGGCGCAGGCCTTCTTGCAACAGGCGGCCTTGGCGCAGCAGCAGGCGCAGCCCTTGGCGCAGGCGCCCTGCTTGCAGGTGCAGGCGGCGCCCTTCTTGCAGGCGCAGGTGCACTTTTCGGCGCAGGCCTTCTTGCAGGCCGCGGCCTTGGCGCACTTGGCGTCCTTCTTGCACTCGGCCTTGGCGGCGCATTCGGCCTTGGGCGCGGGAGCTTCCTTCTTGGAGGTGCAGCAGCAGCCCGCGAACATCAGCAGCGCGGCGGCGCCGAGTCCCATGAGGATCAGTTTCTTCATTTCTCTTTCTCCTTATTTTTTGCTCCCCGGCCCATGATCGGGAACCGGGGAAATTGTGGTTCGTTCAGGCGAAGATCAATTGTCCGAATTCATCCGGCGCGTGGAAGTTCAGGGTCCGGACGGGATTCCAGCTCATCCAGTGGGGATGCGAGGTGCAGTCGCCGCACTTGTAGACGTTGGCCCGCCACATGGTCCCCGGAACCGGCACGGGAGAGCCGTTCAGGTGCTTGAAGAGCGAAAAGGGCAGGAACCAGCCCATCCGGTAGGTCTGCTCGCCCTTCATCTCTGGATCCACCTTGTCGGGAAGCGTGTGGAATATCTTCACATCCTTCACCTCCTCCTTCGTGAGGAAGCGGTATTCGATGAAACCGTCGATCGTGCGGCCGGGATTGGTGATATGCATGCAGAGCATGGTCCCCGAAGCGTTGATCTCGAAGTTCTGGTAGCCGACACCCGCTCCCGGACGGACGAAGAACTCGAGGCAACTGTCCCGGCAGACCCCCGACTGAAAGGCCGTGTTCGCACAGCGGACGTAGCTGTCCCTGACCTCGAAAAGCCCGTAAAGCCCCTCGGCATCGTAGAGCAGTTTGAACTTGACTTCCGGGAAGTAGCCGCTCCCCTCGTTGAATTCATGGGCCACTTCGAGCACGTCCGCCTGGGCCCAGCAGGGGGCGTCGAAGGGCTGGGAAATGTCCGGTTTTTCGACCGCTTTCCTGACGATATAGCTCATTTCACAAAATCTCCTTGTTTTCGACTTCCGTCAATCTTCCACTTGGTAATCCTTGAGCCGGGAGTATTGAAGTCCCGTAATGGTCCGGGGGATCAGTTTCGCAGGACTTCCGGGCATGTTGCCCACCCGGTTGATATAGATCGTGCGGTCGATCTGATTCTTGGGCAGCATGGTGTAGATGGCCGCCGCCCCGGCCTGCTTCCGGATGCCGCAGAAATTCTTGTCGAATTTCCGCAGATCGGTGGCGTTGTTCCCCAGTCCGATGAGCAGGGCCTTCACCGAATCGTAAGCCTGGATCTCGTGGCTTTCGGGGTAATAGTAGCGGCGTTTCCGGAACCCGTCGCGGAAAGCGCGGAACTCGGCATGTTTGGCCTCCCCGGAGTAGAAGGCGGTGTAGAAACTGTTGCCGATGAACTTCACGCCGGAAAGCGCCTGGAAGAAAAGCGTATCGTCCCAGGAATCCGGACCGCAGATGATCCCCTCGAATCCCAGCTCGCGGAGTTTCTTGTAGCAGCTCGCGGCCAGCTTGCCCTCGAAGGGGAGAAGAATGGCTTCAGGCAACAGAAGAACCACACTTTTCAGGGAGGCTCCCGGATCTTTGGGATCCAGTTTGTTCACCGCCACGACCTCGCCGCCCAATTCCCGGAACTTCTGCGTCACGTCCCGTGCCACGTTGCGGACGTAGATGTCGGAGGGGTCGGAGGAGATCATGACGCCGATCCGGTTCGTCCGGCGGTAATACTTGAGGTAGGCCGCGATCATCTCGGACTGCTGCTTGTCGGTGAAGACCACCCGGTAGACGAAGGGGTTGAGTCCGATGACGTCGTCGTTGCCGGTGGCCATGCCGATCACCATCGGGATCCGGAAGGTCTTGGCCAGAGGCGCCATGGCTTGGGCCTCGACGGTGGAGTACACCCCGGCCACGCCGACCGCTCCGGAGGCGACGGCGGCACGGAACGCCTGTTCCGCCCCCGCGGCCGTGCCGCGCGTGTCGAGGACCACCAGATCCACCTGACGGCCGAAATGGCCCCGGTGGGAGTTGAGGTCGTCGGCGGCATACCGGGCGCCGTTGAGCATCATCCTGCCCCGTTCGGCATCGGGACCGGAAAGGGGCAGAAGCACCCCGATGCGCACCGGACCGGTCGATTCGGGATCGTACCTGAGCACCAGTTCGGTGGGAACGCACCCGCACAGGAGCAGAAGAAAGACTCCCGCGAGGAGGCGCCGGATCCCGTACCCGACGAAGATGGACATGAAGGAATCTCCCGTTTTTCAGCTGACGATGGTCCCGGCGGAAGTGTCGTCCCGGAGCAGCCGCTCCAGCGCACCTTCCTCCGAGAAGTTGAAGACGCCGATATGCAGTCCGTGGTCGCGGCAGAGCGAAAAGGCCGCCGCATCCATCACCCGCAGATTTTTCCTGAGCGCGTCGTCGAAACTGATCCGGTCGAAGCGGACGGCGGCGGGGTCCTTGAAGGGGTCGGCGGAGTAGACGCCGTTGACCTTGGTGGCCTTGAGGACGATGTCGCATCCGGTCTCGAGGGCCTTGAGCACGGCGGCGGTGTCGGTGGTGAAGAAGGGGCTCCCCGTGCCGCCGGCGAAGATCACCACCTTGCCCGCGGCAAGGGCGTTCACCGCCGCTTCACGGTCGAAGAGCCGGACGGCGGGAGCCATGTTGATGGCGGAAAAGAGCTCCGCGGGGATCCCCTGCTGCCGGAGCGTTTCCTTGATGGCGATGGCGTTCATGGCCGTGGCCAGCATGCCCATGTAGTCGGCGTTGACCTGATCCATGCCGATGCCCATGGCGCCGCGCCAGAGATTTCCGGCGCCGACCACGACGGCGGCCTGGATCCCCATGTCCCTGACCTTGCGGATGACGCAGGCGACGTTGGCCAGAGCCGCGGGGTCGTATCCGTGACAGCGCTCCCCCTTGAGGGCTTCGCCGCTGAGTTTCAGCATGATCCTTTTGTAACTGGAAGTGCTTCCCATGATGTTCCTCCGAAGATTTTACAAAATATACCATACGAAAGAAGGTTTTGCAAGTGGAAAAAATCGCCCGTTGGTGCTATTTTATCAAAAAAGCAATCCGAAAGAGAGGATTTTCATGGAAAACCTGCGAAAAATAAAGGTCGGCGTCATAGGCGTCGGAGCCCTCGGCCGTCACCATGCCCGGCTCTACGCCGCCGATCCCGGCGCTCAGGTGGTCGGCATCTTCGACGTGCAGAAGGAGTCCGCCGAGAAGGTGGGCGCGGAGTTCAACCTCAAGGTCTTCAACACGTGGGAGTCCCTGGCCGGAGAGTGCGACGCATTGAGCGTGGCGGTCCCCGCCAACTGGCACGGCACGGCGGTGCTCCCGCTCCTCGCGATGAAAAAGCACGTGCTGGTCGAAAAACCCATCGCCGCCACGGTCGACGAAGCCGAAAAAATGGTCGCGGCCGCAAAGGAGAACGGCGTGATCCTCGGCGTGGGACACGTGGAGCGCTTCAACCCCGCCATGACCTTCATCGAAAAGAATCACGGTCCCATCCGCTTCATCGAAGCCCACCGGATGGCCAAATTTCCCCCGCCCCGGCCGGGCCTGCCCCCCAGGGGAACGGAGGTCAGCGTGATCCTGGACCTGATGATCCACGACATCGATCTGGCCCTGAGCCTCATGGATTCCGAGGTGGAACGCTTCGATGTGGTGGGGCTACCGCTCCTGAGCGGCAGCGAAGACATCGTCAATGCCCGGATCAAGTTCGTCAACGGCAGTCAGGCCTCCCTCACCGCCAGCCGGGTCAGCCAGGAACCCAAACGGAAGTTCCGGGTCTTCCAGGAAAAGGGCTGCATCGCCATGGACTTCAACACCCGCAGCGGCATGGTGGTGGAATGCAGGGACGGCGAACTCCACCGCACCGATGTGACGCTGGAGGAACGGAATGCCCTGGCCGACGAGCTGGCCGATTTCCTCGCCGCGGTCCGCACGACCATGCAGACGGGGGTGCTCACGCCGACCCGCGTCCCCGGAGAACAGGGGTTGAAAGCCCTGAAACTTGCCGCCGCCTTCGAAGCCGAGGCCCGGCGCTACAACGAACAGTACGGCGTCAAGACCGTGCTCAATCAGGGCGGAAAAGACTGACGGCCATGGAAACGCTCCTCCGCCGGACTCCCGGAAAAATCAATCTGCTGCTCCGGGTGACCGGGCGCACCGCCAACGGGTTCCACGAACTCCGGACGCTCTTCCATGCGGTCCCGGAAGCGGCGGATGAGATCGCCGTCGACTTCGACGCCCCGCCGGGGATCGCGGTCCGCTGTTCACTCCCCGGCGTGCCGGAAAACGAAGAGAACATCGTCTGGCGCGCGGCGGAGCGCTTCGCCCTGCTCCGGGGGATCGAACCCCGCTGGGCCTTCGAGATCGGGAAAAAGATCCCCGTGGCTGCGGGGATGGGGGGCGGCAGCTCCGACGCGGGATGCGTCCTCGCCCTGCTCGACCGCCGTTTCCCCGGACTTCCCCGCGAGGAATTGCTCCGCTGCGCCGTCTCCGTGGGGGCCGACGTGCCCTTCTTTCTCGATCCCGGCGACGCGGCGGCTCGGGGGATCGGCGAAAAACTGGAGAAGCTTTCGCCCCTGCCCATGCCGCCTTTGCTCATCGTTTCGCCGGGATTTCCCGTCAGCGCTGCGTGGGTCTACCGGCACTTGGAGCGCATGACGCCCCCGGAACAGGCGGAAGCGGAGCTGGCCGCGCTGGAAAAGGCCCTGCGCCGAAAAGATTTCCCCGCCGCCGCCGCGCTGTGCGCCAACGATCTGGAACATGCCCTCTTCGCCAAATTCCCCCTGCTGGCGATGCTCGGGAGCGCCCTCGAAGAGGCGGGGGCGCTGTGCGTCCACGTCTCGGGGAGCGGTCCGGTGCTTTTCGCGCTGTTCGACAGTGTGGGCAAACGGCACGAAGCGGCGGGGCGTCTCGGAGAAGCGGACTTTGCCGGAGCCGGGATCGAAGTCATGGAGTGCGCAGAGCGATGAAGAGAAAAGCTTTTTTCCTCGACCGGGACGGCGTGGTCAATTTCGACGTGCGCTACTGCCATGAACCGGAAAAGATCGAGCTCAAGCCCGGATTCGCGGAAGGGCTGAAGCTGCTCCATGCCGCGGGTTTTCTGGCCGTCGTCGTCACCAATCAGGGCGGCGTGGCCCTGGGCATGTACGAAAGCGACGCCGTCGACGCCTGCCACAAGCGCATACAGGAGCTGCTCGTCCCTTACGGCGAGAAGATCGACGGTTTCTATTACTGCCCCCACCACCCGAAGGTGCAGAAGGACTGCTCCTGCCGCAAACCGAAACCGGGACTCTTCTTCCGGGCGGCGCTGGACCTCGGCATCGACATCGGAAGCTCCTATATGATCGGCGACCGGATCAGCGATCTGGAGGCTGGGAAAAATGCCGGCTGCCGCCAGGGATTTCTGGTCGACTCCTTCTATTTCGCCGAACACGCGCCCAAGGCCCGCAAGGCGGGTTTCCTTTGCGTTTCCACCGTGGCCGACGCGGTGAAACAGGTCCTCGAACTCGAAAAGGCCCGTGAATCATGACCTATTCCGCCGGAGTCCCCCTGCTTCTGCTGCTCGAAAGCACCTTCATCTTCACGGTGATGGCGCTGCTCTTCCACCAGCGTCACAACATCGGGAAGGCGTCCTTCATCGTGGCCTTTTCGGCTTTTGCGCTGCTCACGCTTCTCGCCATGGGTGCGGACATCCAGGCCCATCTTTTCGGTGGACTTTTCTTTTCGGTGCCGCGGGCGGTCATGTACCCGCCTCTGATGGCGGGCTTCCTGATGATCTACATCACCGAAGGGACCCTTTCGGCCCAGCGGCTGATCTACGGGCTTCTGGTCCTCGGGGGGATCGCCGTCTACATGTCCGAAATGATCTATCTGCAGTGCACGTGGAGCAGTTTTTCCCTTTCCGCGGATCTTTCCGGCTCGGCGCTGGAAACGCTTCTCACCGCGGCCAGGCACTCCCTGAAAAACACGCTCATTCCGCTGCTGTTTTCGGTCTTCGCCGTGCCCATCATCTATTCGGCCCTGCGGGAGCGCAAAATTTCCCGGCTGCCCTCGGTCGTCATCGCCCTGACGGGAGTGCGGCTGTTGCTGATCGTCCCCGACTGGCTCATGCAGCTGGGCTCCGGCGCGACCCCCGAATGGCTCAACGGCGACCAGCTGGCGGGGCTGCTGTCGGACCTCTGGATGGGACTGCTCCTCGGCTTCTACCTGCGCCTGACCGAGAGCGAAGAGGGCTTTGCCCGTCCCGAACGGCCCCTGGACATCTTCTTCGCCTTCTTCGGCAGCTACGGCCGGAGCAAACGGCTGGAAAGGAATCTGTCGGACTGGCGGAACCGGTATCAGCTGATTCTGCACAACGCTTCCGAGATCATCATCGTCTTCGACAAGGAAAACCACGTCCAGGAGGCCAATCTGGCCGCGAGGCACATCTTCGGCGACGCGGCGAAAAACGGCTCCGGCATGCTGCTCAGCCGCCTTTCCGCCCTGGAGCCGCCGGATTTTTCCTTCGACGCCCCCATCGGCGGGACGAAGAACTGCCGGTGCGCCTGGGTCAGGGAGGGGGGCGGCACCGTCAATCTGCTGGTCTCGTGGGACGCCATCTCACTCAACGATGAGGAGTACAGGCTCCTCGTCGCCCGCGACGTCACCAGAGAAATGAAGCTCACCGACGAAAAGCGGGTGCTGGCCGAACAGCTGGCCCACTCCCAGCGGCTGGAATCACTGGGTGTGCTGGCGGGCGGCGTGGCCCACGACTTCAACAACTACATCCACGCCATTCTGGGACACGTGGATCTGGCGCTCCTCATCGGCGAACGGGGCAAGAGCTGGGACGGCAAGATCTCCGACCATCTGAACAAGATCATCCTCATCGCCGAGAAGGCGGGAGAGCTCACCCGCCAGCTGCTGGGCTTCGCCCGCCGGGGCAACTACGTGGAGACCGACTTCGACCCGGCCAAGCTGATCAAGGGGACCTTCGACCTCATCGGCCCCAAGAAGATGTCGCAGGTCCAAGTGACCACCCAGGCCGAGGAAAAACGTTTTCTCGTCCACTGCGACCAGCTGCAGCTGCAGCAGGTGATGGTCAACATCATCCTCAACGCCGTCTACGCCATGGAGGGCAACGAAGGGGAAAAACAGCTCGGCGTCAGCCTCTTCCCCGCCGCGGAACTCCCCGACGACAAGGCCTCCCCGCCCCCCGGACTCAAGGAAAAGGGCCGGGTGAAAGGGGACTTCTGCTGCATCGCCGTCTCCGACAACGGCAGCGGCATGGACAAGGAGACCATGAGCAAGATCTTCGAACCGTTCTTCACCACCAAACCTCAGGGCGAAGGCAGCGGCATGGGGCTTTCCATGGCCTACGGCATCGTGACCAACTGCGGCGGCTGGATCGCCGTGGAAAGCGAGCCAGGCAAGGGAAGCTGCTTCCGGCTCTTTCTCCCCGACGTCAAGAAAAAGGAAAACGCTCCTTCATGAAAAAGATCCTCATCATCGGCGGCGGGGTCGCCGCTTACGAGGCGGCCCTGGCCGCTTCCGCCGCTCCGGAAACGCAAGTCACCGTCTGTTCCGCGGAGTCCGTTCCGCCCTACCGCCGTCCGGCCCTCTCGCGGATGGTGGCGGAGGAACTCGCCGACGCGGCCTTCTACTTCAAGCCCGCCGCCTTCTACGCCGAACACGGCATCGATCTGCGCCTCGGCGCTGAAGCAAAGGTCCTCGACCGGGAAAAGCGGGAACTCCGCCTCGCGGACGGCACGATCCTGCCCTGGGACGCCCTTGTCCTCGCCACGGGGGGATACGCCTTCGTTCCGCCCCTGCCCGGCGCGGAACATGTCCGGGTCCTGCGGACCTACGCGGATCTTCTGGCCATCCGCGAACTCCTGAAAGGAGGGCTCCGCAAGGCGGTGATCGCCGGAGCCGGCGTCCTCGGGTTGGAACTGGCCGACTCCCTGCTCAAGAAGGGCTGCGAAGTCACGCTCCTCGAAGCGGGGCCCGCCGTGCTGGGCCGCAACCTCGATGAGGCCAGCGCCGGAATGGTCAAAAATCTGCTCGCGCAAAAAGCGGGGCTCACGGTCCTGACGGGTGTTTCCGCGGGGAAAGTCTTCCCCGACGGCGTGGAGCTGACCGACGGGCGGCGCCTCGACGCCGGAGCCGTCTTCTTTTCCACCGGCGTCCGGAGCTGCGCGCGTCTCGCCGCCGACGCGGGGCTCGCGGTCGACCGGGGCATCGTCATCGACGACCGGACGGCCACGTCGGATCCGGCCGTCTTCGCCTGCGGCGACGCGGCGGAGCTGAACGGCCGCTCCTTCGGGCTGCTGAACGCCGCCAGGACCATGGGGCACATCGCGGGCGTCAATGCCGCGGGCGGGGATGAACGCTTCGTGCCGGAATCCTGGCCCGTCCGGCTGAACGCCCTCGGGATCAAGCTCTTTTCGGCGGGGACGCCCGCCGGGGCCCACGTCGAACACACCGAAGCCGACGGGGCCGGAAAATCCCTCATTTACGACGAGTCCGGAAAACTTGCGGGCGTCGTGCTGCTGGGCGACCTGAGCGAGGCCGCCGCCTTGCAGAAGGAGCTGGCCCGGTGAAGATCACCGCCCGTTCCATCGCCTACGGCGGCGAAGGAGTCGGCCTCACGGATCAGGGAAAGGTCTGCTTCGTCCGGGGGCTTCTCCCCGGCGAGACGGCGGAAGTCGAGATCACGGAAGACAAGAAGCGTTTTGCCCGCGGCGTGATCGGGAAGCTCCTCTCGAGCGCCCCGGAGCGCATCGCCCCGGCCTGTCCTCATGCGGGGGCGTGCCCCGGATGCGTCTATCAGCACTGCACCTACGAAACGGAACTTGCGTGGAAACAGCGGCAGTTCGAGTATTTTCTCCGGGACCTCCCCGGCGAACGGCTTCCCATCTTCCCCTCCCCTGCCCGGCTGGGCTGGCGCAACAGGCTCAAATTCCACTGCGAAAAGGGGAAATACGGCTACCGGGGGTGGGACAACACCACATTCGTCCCCGTGGAACGCTGCCTTCTGGCCGTGCCCGCCATCGACGCGTTTCTGAAAGACGCCCCCCTGCCCTCCGACGGCCCCCTCTTTCTGCGTTCCTGCGCCGACCGGACGGGCATCGTCGGGGAAAAAGAGGAAACACTGCTTACGGAAGAGCTTCCCCCTTGGGGAAGTTTCAAAGTTCCCGCCTCGGGTTTCTTCCAGACCAACCTCCCCGTGGCGGCTGAGCTGGTTTCACGGGTGACGGCGGAGCTCGGAAAGCGGAACGTCCGCACTCTTCTGGAGCTTTTCTGCGGGGTCGGGCTCTTTTCCATCGCCGCGGCGAAAGTCCTGCCGGAACTCCGTTCGACGGGGGTGGAACTTTCCCGCCCCGCCGTGGCGGCGGCAAAACTCAATGCCCGCTCGGCCGGCGTGGACGACCGCTGCGCCTTCCGGGCCGCCGACGCCGTCAAATTCCCGGATGTCGGCCCGGACGCCGTCCTGCTGGATCCGCCCCGGACGGGGGCCGCTCCGAAACTGCTGACCAAACTCCTCGACCGCGCGCCCGGACTCATTCTCTACGTTTCCTGCGCTCCCGACACGCTCCGGCGCGACCTGAAAATACTGGAACCGAAGTACGGAATCCTCAGCTCCGGCGCCCTCGACATGTTCCCCTGCACGGCGCATTTCGAAACTTTTACGGTTCTGGCCTTGTCAAATCGGCTCCCGTGATATATATTATAGCGCACACCAAAAAACAAAGGAGAAGACAAATGAAGAATCCCGGTTGGATCGACCTGCAGGTCAACGGCCACAACGGTGTGGACTTTTCCAATCCGAACCTCACAGCCGACATGGTCGTCAAGGCGGCGGAAGAACTTTTCGCCGCGGGAACGCAGATTTTCCTGCCCACCATCATCACCGGCCCCATGGAACTCTACCGCCGGAACATCCCCATCATCAAGAAGGCCATCGAATCCCACGGCTACCTGGACCGGGTCCCCGGCGTCCATCTCGAAGGCCCCTTCATCTCGGCCAAGTCCGGAGCCGTCGGGGCCCACAATCCCGCCTGGGTCCAGACTCCCTCCAAGGCCGCGGTGGATGAACTCAACGCCGAAGGCTTCATCAAGATCATCACCATCGGCGCCGATGCGGAGAACGCCCCCGAAGCCATCGCGCGGGCCCGCGAACTCGGCATCCACGTTTCCGTGGGCCACCACATGGCCGACTACGCGCAGGTCCGGGCCGCCGCCGACGCGGGCGCCCAGCTGCTGACCCACCTGGGCAACGGCTGTCCCAATCTCCTCGACCGCCACAACAACCCCGTGTGGGCGGGGCTGGCCGAGGAACGTCTCACCGCCATGCTCATCACCGACGGGCATCATCTCCCCGGCGAACTCATCAAGGTCTTCGTGCTGACCAAGGGCGTGGACAAGGTCATCGTCACCAGCGACGCCACCGAGGCCACCGGCTACAAGCCGGGCCCCTGCTTCGTGCTGGGCAACGACTCCATTCTGGAGCCCAACGGCAAACTCCATAACCCGGTGAAGAAGTGCCTCGTGGGGTCGGCCTCCACCGTTTCCATGTGCATGGCCTTCCTCGAATCCCTGAACATCTGGACCGAAGAAGAGCTGACCAAGATGGGCCGGACCAACGCGCTGGCTCTCCTCAACAGCTGATCTTCCTTCGAAAAACGGAAAAACACGGCGGCGGCGGGACTTCTTCGGCCCGGCCGCCGCGTCGTTTGCACAAGCCATGTCGGATTTCCTGCTGCTGCCGCTTCTGGGCGGCATCTGGACACTTGTTTCGGTCATCGTGATCCGCGCCCGCGAGGCGGGGGTCCACCCGGTGGTCTTCTATTTCGCGGGCACGACGGTTTCGACGGTGCTCTGCTGCCTTGCGTCGTTCCTGCCCGGAATGGCGCCGGTCGACTTTTCCCTTCCGGGAACACTGCCGGTCCTCGGGTGCTTCGCCGCCGCCTCGCTTCTCAACGCATCGGGGCAGGCCGTCACCATGTACAACCTCAAATCCGGCGGCCGGGCGCTGGCGGTCGCGATCCCGCAGCTTTCCTTTCTGTTCCCCTTTTTCTGCACCATGCTCTTTTGGGGAGAGCCCGCCGACTTCCGGCGCATTCTGGGCGTGGCGGTCATCACCCTTGCCGTATTCCTCTCGAGTTACGGCTCCCCGAGAAACGACGTCCCCGGCCAGTGGAATCTCAAACGACTGGGCTTTTCGCTCATCACCGTGGTTCTGGCGGGGATGAGCCAGACGACGGTGGTCATGTCGTCCTATCTTTACGGCTCCCCCGTCTCGGGCATGCTCAAGACTTTCGTCTACATCGTGACGGCCGCGCTCTTTTTCGGGATCCTGACCCTCTTCGAAATCAGGAGAACCGGGTTTCCCGCCCTCCGGAAATTGAAATTCGGCGGGCTTTGGGGCATCGTCGCCACGGTGTCCAATCTGCTGCTTTTCTACTGCGTGGAGCTTTTCACCCGGCAGGGCCGGAGCGGCATCGTCTACGCCGTGGCCTGCGCCTCGCTGATGGTTTTCATCATGATCTACACGAGGTTCCGCCTCAAGGAAAAACTCACTTTCCTGCAGAACTTGGCCGCGCTCGGCATGATCGCAGGCGTCCTCATGGTCCGGCTGGGAGGAGGGAACTGACATCATGATATCGCGGATCCTTTTCGTCTGTCACGGCAACATCTGCCGCAGCCCCATGGCGGAGTTCATCCTGAAGGAACTGCTCCGGGAACGGGGATTCGAAAGCGAGTTCGAGGTCGCTTCCGCCGCCACCAGCGCGGAGGAGCTGGGCAACGGCGTCTATCCGCCTGTCCGGCGGCTCCTCGAAGCACGGGGCATCGACTGCTCCGGCAAGCGGGCGCGCCGCCTCACGCCCGCGGATTACGGCCGCTGGGACCTTTTCGTCGGCATGGATCAGGCAAACTTGCGCAACATGAGACGGCTTTTCGACGGCGACCCGGCGGGGAAGGTCCGTCTGCTCCATGAGTTCGGGGGGATCCCCGGCGAGGTGGAGGATCCCTGGTACACGGGCGAGTTCAAACGCGCGGAAGAGGAGATCCGCGCCGGATGCGCAAGGCTGCTCGACTGGCTCCTCGACGGAAGAAAGAATGCTTGAGCCCCCTCAGCGTTTAATCTCCATGACGCGCCGGCGGGCTTCGTCCAGCTGGTGTTTGACGCCTTTGTCCTTCGGAGCCATCCGGTGGGCCTCTTCGAGCAGAAGCAGCGCCTTCGAATTCTCGCTGCGCAGCAGCGCGGCGTTGCCCTTGTAGAAGAATTCCTCCATGTCGCCCCGATAACAGAGGGCGAGTTTTTCAAGTATCTCCGCCGCTTTGGCGTTTTCCTTCCGATCCAGACAGTACTCCGCCGCGTCGCCGAGGAGCATCTGGGGAAATCCGTCGGTGATGGTGCAGATCTGCCCCCACCAGGGGTTGTCGAGAAGCCGGCAGACGAGCTCGTATCCGCGGGCGGCGTCTCCGCGCTTGAAGGCCCACGCCGCCGCCATGGCCTGATGAAAGACCTCCACGGTGATCCGGTCCGGAGCGGCCAACTCTTCCGGCGGAGCGAGGCGCTTCATCAATTCTCCGAATCTCGCGGCGTCCCCCGCCAGCATGGCCCGGCAGGCGGCGGCAAAGACGACCCGGTAATTGACCCGTTTCCCGGTCATGGCCCGGGCGGTGACCGTTTCGGAATTCCGCCACACGGGCACGTAGGCGAACCCGGCCGCGCCGGTCCACAGCAGCAGAGCGGCGAAACCGGCGACCGCGCCGACCCTCACGGCCTTTTTCCGGCTCTCCGCCCCGGCGGAGCAGAAGGCCGTCACCGCCAGCACCACGGGAAACGAGGCGAGGAGATCGTAGCGGTCCGCCCAGTCCGCGTTGCCGATGCGGAAAAATCCCGCCGCAGGCCCCAGGAGCAGCAGAAATCCGATGGCGGCACTGCCGAGCCACCACAGCAGGACCTCCCTTTTCCGGGGAAACCTCAGCACTGCGGCGAGCCAGAGGATCAGCAGCAGACTCGCCCCGTAAAAATACCCCCACCCCTCACCGGGGAAGTGAGGGTGAAAGGGCCCGTACCCCACGGGGAGCAGCGCCGTCACGGCGTAATTGCCCAGGCACCAGAGGAGGACGCAGGACCGTTCCCCGAATGAAAGGGCTCCGGAGACGCCGCCCTCCCCCACGGCGCCGACGTTCGACACCAGAGCCAGAACGGCGACGACGGCGTAAGGGATGAGACACTTGTAAAGGGAAAGGTCCCGTTTGCGCTTCGTCTCGAGAAAGATCCACAGCCCCAGCAGCAGGGGAAACAGCACCAGCATGGGCTTCACGGCGAAAGAGAGGCAGAAGAGCACGAAAGCCCCCCAGCTGAAGCGCCGCGCCCGGAATCCCCTGATGAAGAGGAATCCGGACCACCAGGCGCAGCAGGCCAGCAGCACGTCCTTGCGTTCCGAGATCCACGCCACCGACTCCGCCCGCTGCGGCTGGCAGCACCAGAGGAGCGTCCCGCCCAGACACCACAAAATCGGCAGGGCCCGTCCGGCGTTCCCCTCCCCGCCGGGGATTCGGAGGCTCCGGAAGATCCCGTAAAGCCCGACGGCGCTCAGGAGGAAATAAAAAACGTTCCCGCCGTGGGCGGCCATGACCGCGTTCCGCGGCCCGAAGATCAGGGCTTCGATCCAGAAGCTGAAGGTCACGAGGGGCGAATGCAGTTTCAGGACGGGAGACTGGATCTGACGCAGGAGATCGTCCAGCGACGCCCCGTCCCGGAACAGCGCCGCGTAGAACTGGTCGTCCCAGATGTCGCCCCCGTAAAAAAGGGTCCGTCCGTAAAAAAGCAGAACGGCCAGCGCAATGATGCCGCAGGCCCCGAGGTCCTTCTTGTGTTCCTGAAAAAACTTCATTTCGAAATCCTGACCATCTCTCCCCGCCGCCAAGAATACCATGAATACTATGAATACTATAAATACTGCGCAAAAGCCCCGGCAACTTGCGGCGAAGGCCACCGCCGGGGCTCAGTACGCTTACACACCTCCGGCCTGTCCGGCCTATCGGCCAATCGCCAGCAGCGTCTGTTTGCGCAGAGTCGAGGTTACTTCTTCGGGAGTTCGAAAATCTCCACGTTGTCGATCCAGGCGATGCCCTTCTTGCCGTTGTAGCGGCTGATCCGGCTGAAGGAGAGGTAAGGTCTCCCGTCCCGGCCGAACTCCTTCGGCGTGGTGAATTCGAAGCTCTGGCGGGTCCAGGGCATGGTGCCGATGAACTTGCCGTTGTTGGTCGGGAATCCGATGGTCTTCCGGGGCTTCATGCCGCAGTCCAGCTGAAAGTAGACGCCGCCGCCCCAGGTGAAAAGACTCTGGATGTCCTGCGTCTTGATGTAGAAGGTCAGTCTGTAGCGGGTGTCGGGCTTCATGAACGGCCTGAGCTCGTAGAAGGTGAAGCCCTGAGAACCATCGTCCATGCGGAGCGAAACCCCGCCCTTGCGGAAGATCTTCGTGTCTTTGATGAGGAAACGGTCGTTGTACCACCGGGGAGGTCTGTGCCTCCCGAGGAAACGCCTGTCGTGGATGGGCTCGGTGAAATCGCCTCCCGGCAGAACGGAAACTTGTGCCGGCGGATCGAATTCCAGCGTGCCGTAGCTCTCGATGTACTGGGAATTACCCCCGACCTTGGGGCTCCAGGTGTCGAAGGGGAAGCGCTTTTCCGCGACGACCCGTGAACGCATCACGTTGGCGATGAGTTTCTTCGAACACTTTTCCATGTTCTTCCGGGGGATCCGGACCTCGAGGCACCACTTCTTGCCGGGCGTGACGGAAATTTTGTACTCCGCACCGGAGTTCCACTTCCAGTTCATGGCCTTGAGCTTGAAGGTGTTGTCCGAAAGACACCCTGCGGAGTTGAAGAGCAGCTGATAGCCGGTCTTGCGGTCCCCGGAGGGATTGAGGAAGAGCTCGACGGTATTGTCTTCCCAGATCTCGAACTCGTCGGGCTTCCGTTTGATGGCGGTCATCTTGGCGGTCTCGGGCTCTTCGCACTCGACGAAGAAGTAGAAGTTCGCCTCGTCGCGCAGGGCCTTGAAGCTGGTCCGGACCTCGACGGCCTCGGACTTCACCGTGGAGTTGGGCAGCAGGAAATGGGCGGGGGCGTTCTTCCACGCGCCTTCGTCATCCTTGCCGTCGATGAGGATCTTCTCTCCGGCCTTGAGGGCGGGCATGTACCCCTTCCACTCGGCCACCTCGGCGGTGCTCTTGGCGTAGAGCGCGGCCCCCTGCATGAGCCGGTCGTAGAACTCCCGGCGCATGAAGGCGATGCGTTTGAGCGAATCGGGGTCCTTCGCGCACTTGGCGGCGGCCTTCTTGAGCAGACCGTCCAGCTTGGCCCGGACGGCGGGGGAGTAGAGTTCGTTCCACAGCATGTATTCCGAGGGGCGGACCGAAACGGGCCCTTCGGGGGAATCCACCACCTTGCCCACGATCTGGTGCATCCAGATCTCTTCGAGGATGTCGAAGAAGGCGGTCATCTCGGGGGCCCCTGCCCCGTACATGAGCTTGTAGTGTTCGGCAAGAATGGCTTCGGCGTCGGCCTTTTTGTCCCACATCATCTTCCCGAAGATGTAGTAGTTCATGAAGCCGAAGATCCAGTAGTCGGTCTCACATTCGAGGAAAGCGCCGAAAATGTCGTCGCCCACTTCACGGTAGTACCGGCCGAAGGCCCGGGGGGTCCAGTTGGGGACAAGCGGGATCTTGGCGGAAAACTTGGTGGCGTAGTTCCAGATATAAGGCCGGGCTCCGAGTTTCTTGCGCCACGCCTTCAGCAGCTTCATGTTCTCCGCCTTGGCGGGGGTGAAATCCGCCCACGGCCCCCGCAGCGCCAGCATGACCAGCAGATTGTCGGGGATGTCCACGTTGGGGACGGGAGAGTAGTGCGCGTAGGACATGGTGAGGACGTATCCCGGCACCTTGTCCTCCTTGAGTTTGCGGGCGATGTCGGTCATGAAGGTCCAGGTGAGGTCGCTCGCCGCCTGCGAGGCGGGCTTGTTCCACGCGACGCCGGCGAAGGCGGGCTTGCACTTGGGGCACTGGCAGTAATAGGCCGAGTCGTTGGGCATGACGTTGAAGAAACCGTAGACCTGATCCCCGTTGGGCCAGGCGGGCTTGCCGTTGCGGAACGCGCCGCGGGTGCTGCCGTCCTTCCCGGTCTGGATCGCCTTGGCGTCGAGGATCAGCTCCTTCTTCAGCCCTTCGGAGCTGTAGCAGACGTGGCCGTACTTCTGGCTGCCGATGCCGTTGGGGTCGCCCGTTATCCGGACGTTGCGCTGACTCAGGGCGAAATACTCGGGGTGGGTCTTGGCGAAACGCTCGCTGAGGGCCAGATGGGCCAGTCCGTGACAGGACTGGAAGGGCGAACGCCGCTGGATCCGGTAGCGCCGCTGGGCGTTTTGGCTGCCGTTCTTTTTGGTGGCCTCGTCATACCAGCGCACGGGGCCGCCCCCGTGGAAGTTGTTGACGAAAGGATCCACGGAGTACATGGTCCGCGTCTGCATATCCGGCCGGTCGGCGAGATCGATGGCGGGAACGCTCCACTTCATCAGCTTGGGGATCACCGTCCCCACGTCGCCGGGGAAGTAGAAGCGCACGCCTGCGAAGCGTTCCAGAAATTCGTACACGGCGTAGCAGGTGCCGTCGGAGTACAGGGGGTCATCTTTTCCCGCGAGGACGATGTCGTTCCCGACGGTCTTGATGCGGAAGGCGCCCCACTCCATCTTGTCCGGGTCGAATCCGGCGGCTTTGGCCGCGTCGAGATCGCCCACCAGCAGCGCGGGGACTTTGCCGCTTTTGCTCTTCCGGAGGGGCGGCTTCACGCCGAGAGCCCTTTCCAGCGTATTGACCAGTTCCACCGCCGCCAGCAGCGCGCCGCGGGATTTGCCGTAGACGACCTCGAAATTGACCTTGCCGTTATCGAAGAGGACTTGAGTCCGGGCCGGGTCAACCTTCCAGTACCGGGGGCCCTGAGGCCGGGGCTCGAAGCGCCCGGCTGGAGCCGCCGTCAGCACGAACGCCCCCACAAGGAGCAGAGAAGCAAGAATAAGTTTTTTCGACATTTTCCAATCTTTCCGGACGACCGCTGAAAAAGGATCATCCCAATTTTCGCATTCACAAAAATGCTCCGCCGGTTCAGGCGGAGCACGAAAGAAGCGTCCTTACAGTTTCTTCAGCGGGAGCCAGCACCCGTTCTGTTTGGAGCTGGCCACCACGGTTTCGATGAAGTTCATGCCGCGGACGCCCGTTTCCTCGTCGGGGAAAAGCCCCTTGCAAGTCCCGCCTTCCATTTTGGCGGCGACGGCGGCGGTGAACTCGGCGTAGATGTTGGCGAACGCCTCGAAGAAGCCTTCCGGATGCCCGGCGGGCAGACGGCACATTCCCTTGACGCTGTCATCCAGTTCGGCCCAGCCCCGGCGGAGCGTCTTCATGGCGGAGTCGTTGGTCTTGAGAACCAGATTTTCCGGCTCCTGCTGACACCATTCGAGGCAGCCTTCCGAGCCGTAGACCCGGAGCTTGAACTGGTTTTCCTCGCCGCAGGCCACTTCGCTGAGTTCGATGACGCCCTTGGCCCCGCCCTCGAAACGGAGCATGACCGTGGCGTCGTCGTCAAGCTGACGGCCTTCGACGAAGGTGGCCAGATCGGCGGCCACTTCGGAGATCTGCAGCCCGGTAGTGAATTCGATCAGCTGTTCCGCATGGGTGCCGATATCACCCACGCAGGCCGCCGCGCCGGACATTTTCGGGCTCACCCGCCAAGTGGCCTGCTTGCCCGCGTTGGGCGCGGCCAGCCAGCCCAGATCGTAGCTGGCCACCACCTTGCGGAGCTTGCCCAGCACGCCGTCGGCGATCATCCGGCGCATCTGCCGGATCATGGGATAGCCGGAGTAGTTGTGCATGAGGCAGAAGACCAGCCCCGTTTCCCGGACTTTCGCCCGGAGCTTGAGCGCTTCATCCAGCGAGAAAGTCATGGGCTTTTCGCAGAGCACGTGGAAGCCGTGCTCCAAAGCCGCCATGGCGATGGGGAAATGGGTGGAGTTGGGGGTGGTGACGGCCACGAAGTCCATCCGTTCCCCTTCCGGCAGTTTCGACTCCTTTTCGAACATCTCCTGATAGGTAGGATAGCACTTCTCTTCGGGGATGAAGAGCTCGCCCGCCATGGTCCGGTTGGCTTCCGGGTTGGTGCAGAAGGAACCGCACACCAGTTCGATCCGGCCGTCGAGGCGGGCCGCCGCCCGGTGGACGCCGCCGATGAAGGCGCCGGGGCCGCCGCCGACCATGCCCATTCTAAGTTTGCGTTTCATGTGTCGCACCTCACCCTTTCAGCATGGCGGTGAGGATGTAGTAGTTCAGCTCCTCGTAGTCCCGTTCGGCGATGAGGCCGTCGATGACCTTGTCGTCAAGCGCGCGGGAGATTTCCAGCAGCTTCAGGAAGATCTTGCGGCTGTATTCGAGGTGCTTCATGTCGACGCCCTCCTTCTGGGTCCGCATGACCTTGACGTCGAGGCCCACCCATTCGCCGTTGTTGCCGTAGCCGTGACGGTCGAGGACGCGCACCTGATTGAGAGCCCGCCGGGGATCCACCGCGCCGAAGGTCAGGTCCTGATCGAACTTCAGCCCGTTCTGGTCGTTGAGGTGGACGCTCCACAGCTTCTTGTGGGCCAGAGCGAAGCCCATCTCGTCGGAAGGCGACAGATTGGCCAGCAGGGCGTGAGCGGTCTCGATGAGGCAGCCGACCCGGTCGGGGGCGTTGGTCATGAGGCCCATGGCGATGGCGTGGCCGATGGTCGGGATGTAGGTGTGGTCCATGGGCTCGTTGGGCTTGGATTCGATCATGATCCGGATGTCTTTGTTGTAGTCGAGCATCATCCGGAGCGCTTCGCCGATGCGTTCCGTCGCCGTCACGGGGTCTTTCGCCTCGCGGATGTAGGTCCCTTCGCGGGCCAGCCACAGGACGATGTTGCGGGTGCCCAGCGCGGCGGCGATGTCGATGGTGCGCTTGGTGCGCTCGAGGGCGTATTCCCTGCACTTGGGGCAGTTGTTGGTGTAGCCGCCGTCGATGGTCTGCGGAGCGAACCACATGCGGGGAGCCACGAATTCGGGAGCAAGTCCGTGGTCGTCGAGGACCTTCTTCAGTTCGGAAGCCTCTTTCACGATCTGGGCCGGGGTGAGGTTGGCCATGTTCGGAACGGCGTCGTCGTCATGGAACTGGACCCCGTCGAAGCCCAGTTTCTTGTAGGCTTCCAGCTTCTTGTTGAAGGCGATGGTGCGGCGCACCTCCGGACCGAAGGGGTCGGCGCCTTCATGGATGTTCCACGGACCGAACGAAAAACGAAATGTTCCCTGCATCTTTTACCTCCATTTGTTTTGGGACGGCTCCGCTCCGGGCGGGACCGCCGCGTGTGTGCAGTTGTTTTTTTTACCGAACATTCACAATATAACCCTTGAAAAGACAAAAAACCTTGACTATATTATGAATTATCAGCACTATCTTACGAAAAACGGAAAAAAGGAGGGAACCATGCACACCGTCGTCGCCAACCGGGCGGATTTCTTTCCGCAGGACGGCTGCCCCATCGCCTTTCGGGCGATCCGCGGCGACCAGCCCGTACAGCACAAAGGAGACCTGACGGATATCCGCCACACCCACGATTTTTCGGAACTCATCATCATCACCGCGGGGGGCGGCGACCACTGGATCAACGGCGACATCTACCGGGTGCAGACGGGAGATATTTTCCTCATCCAGGGCAACACGGAGCACTATTTCACGAAGCGGAGCAACCTGGGCATGTACAACATCATGTTCGACGACTCCTATCTGCGGGAACACCTGCGGAGCCTGCGCTCCCTTTCGGGCTTCAACGCCTTCTTCCTCTTCGAACCCACCTACCGCAGGAGCCACAAATTCAAGAGCCACCTGCACGTGACGCCGGAAGCCATGCGGCCCCTCATGGCAAAATTGCAGGAAATGGCCGACGAATTCGCCGCCGGCCGACCGGGGACCGACCTGCTGCTTCTCGCCGGAGCACTGGAAATTTTCGTCTGCATTTCACGGATGTACTCCGACACGCCCAACCCCATGGCCCACTCCCTCTTCCGGCTGGGAGAGCTCATCAGCAAGCTGGAAAACTGCTACGCGGAAAAGTGGACCATCGGCCGCATTTCCAAAATGACCGCCATGGCCCCCAGCACCTTGCTGCCGGTCTTCAAGAAGGTGACGGGATTTTCCCCCATCGACTACCTGCTGCAGGTGCGGCTGTCGAAGGCGGCGGAGCTGCTGCTCAAGACGGAACTGCCCGTTTCGGAGATCGCCCAGAAATGCGGGTTCCATGACTCCAACTACTTTTCGCGTCAGTTCCGGAAACGTTACGCCACCTCGCCGAAAAACTACCGGCGGGGATGATTATTTCACATCCAGCGCGCGGCGCAGGCCTTCGCCGATGAAGTTGAAGGAGATCACCGCCAGAAACAGGGTGAGGCCGGGGAAGAAGGTCAGGTGCCAGTAATCCAGCGGATTGTCGAAGGCCTGACGCAGAAGACCTCCCCAGCTAGCCGTGGGAGGCTGGACCCCGAAACCGAGGAAGCTCAGGCCGCTTTCCGCAAGGATCGCCCCCGCCACGCCGAAGGTGAAGCTGATGAGGATGGGCCCCGTGATGTTGGGCAGGAGGTGGCGGAACATGATCCTGCGGGCGGGAAGCCCGATGACCTCGCAGCTCTGCACGTAGGGCAGCACCCGCTGCTTCAGGGTCTCCCCGCGGACGAGGAAAGCCACGCCGATCCAGCCCGTAAGTCCGATGACCGCGATGACGATGAGGATCGACTGTTCGAACTGCCGGTCCCCTAAGATGGACATGAGGATCAGCAGCAGCAGAAAGGTGGGGAAGCACATGAGGATCTCCACGAGGCGCATGACGGCCAGATCCACCCAGTTGCGGTAGAATCCGGCCAGCAGTCCCACGGCGGAGCCGATGAACATGGCGAGCGCCGTGGCGATGAGCCCCACCGCCAGCGAGGCCCGTGCGCCGTAGATCATCCGCGAGGCCACGGAGCGGCCCACGTCGTCCACGCCGAGGATATGCCGCCGCGAGGGCCCTTCGAAGGGCGGCGCGGTCATCTCGAAGGGGCCGTAGGGGATGGGGGCGAAAAGGGCGAACCGGGCAGTTTGCGCAAGCTCCCGGTAGTCCTGTTTATCGATCTTCGGGCGGACCGTGAGAAAGGGGATGAGCAGGAGGATCGCGGCGGCCCACCGCCAGATCTTCCGGTGCTTCAGGGGGATCGTCAGCAGAAAAAGAGGCAGGAAGAGCGCGCAGTAATTGAAAACCTGTTCGATGATGACTTCGGTGCTGTCCGGGGCGAAGAAACTGCGGCAGAATGGAAAAAGCCAACGGCCGCCGGAGTCCACCATGACCAGAGGCCGCCCGTTGGCGATGAAGGGGGCGTACAGCGCGGGGATCAGCAGCAGCAGAACGCCGACGATCCCGGCGATGGCCGCGGGGTCCCGGAAGAACCGCCGGGCGGCGATGGTGAAAAGTGAATCACCGTCCGCCATAGAGCAGCTCGAGTTCGTGTTTCAGACAGGGGGTGAACTCCGCCTGCCGACCGGGATCCTGCAACTCAGTTGCGGTGAAGAAGCGTACTTCGTCGATCTCCTCCTTCTGGAAGTCGAAGGGGCCTTCGGAAACGGCCCGATAGACCCGGGCGTCCTCGGATTCGATCTCGTTGCGGATCTGAACGTCGAAAAGGAATTCGAGGGGCGTGTCTTCCGCAAGGCCCAGCTCCTCGGCCATTTCCCGGCGGGCGGCCGCTTCGAAATCCTCACCGGAAGCCAGGTGGCCCCCCACCGAAGCGTCCCATTTGCCCGGCTGGATGCGCTTGGTCACAGCGCGTTTCTGGAGCAGAAGACGCCCGTCGGGAGCAAAGACCAGCACGTGGGCCGCCCGGTGCAAAAGCCTGTTGTCCCCGTGAGCACGGGAACGTTCGACGCGCCCGATGCAGCTGCCCGACGGATCGAAAATGTCGATGAGTTCGCCGGCCATGGAGAGAAAAAAATCACTTGCGGATGATCGCCAGCAGCTCGTCCCGCTTGGCGGCCATCAGTTCGGGAGTGTCGGCCTCGACGATGAGCCGGAGCAAGGGCTCCGTGTTGGAGGCGCGGACGTTGCACCACCACTTGTCGTACTCCGCGGAAACGCCGTCGAGTTCGAAGACGCGACCGTCGGCGCAGTGGGCCTTGATCTCGGCCAGGATCTCCCTGGGATCCCGCGAAACCTTGGAGTTGACTTCGCCGGAGGAGTAATACTTCTTCAGGGGCTGCACCAGCTCGTGGAGCGGTTTCCCCGACTTGGCCAGCAGATTGGTCAGCATGACCACGGCCAGCCCCTGGCACTCGGCGGTGAAGTTCTGCTTGAAGTAGTAGTGGCCGGAAAGCTCGCCCGCGAAGACGGCTCCCGTTTCCCGCATCTGGGCCTTGATGAAGGCGTGGCCCACCCGTGACCGGACGGGGGTGCCGCCGTTGGCCCGGATGCACTCCGGAACGGCCCGGCTGCTCCGCAGGTCGTAGAGGATCACCGCCGGCCCCCGGCTCAGGATGTCCTGAGCGATGAGGGCGGTGAAAAGATCCATGGGGATGATCTCACCCCGATCGTCAATGAAGCCGCAGCGGTCGGCGTCGCCGTCGAAGGCCGCGCCGAAGTCGGCCCCCGTTTCCTTCACCTTGGCCCGGATGGCGTCGAGGGTCTCGGATTTGAGGGGGTTGGCCTCGTGATTGGGGAAAGTCCCGTCCAGCGTGTCGTAGAGGGGGATCACCTCGAAGAGATCCTTGATCCCGGCGAACTCGTAAAGCCCCATGGCGTTGGCGTAGTCCACCACGATCTTGAACTTGCGGTCGAACTTCACGAAGGAGCGCAGGAAAGCGCCGTACTCCGCCTTGATATCGTAAGAGGAGACCTTGCCAGGCACGGCGCAGGGCTTCCAGCTCTTTTCCTCCACGATCTTCTGGATGTCCATGATCCCCGTCGCCCCGGAGATGGGAACGGCGTCGGCCAGACAGAGCTTGAAGCCGTTCCACTCGCCGGGGTTGTGGCTGGCGGTGATCATGATCGAGCCGTCGGCCTTCAAGGTCCCGTTGGCGAAATAGCTCTGAGGAGTGGAGCAGAGCCCCAGGTCGATGACATCGGCCCCCTGAGCGGTGAGCCCTCTGGCGAGGCCGGAAAAGAGGTCCGCGGAGTGGGGACGCATGTCCCTGCCCACGACCACCTTCTTCGCCCCGGTGAACTCCACATAGGCCCGGCCGATGGATTCGGCCAAAGCCGCATTGATCTGCTCCGGGTAGACGCCCCGGATATCATACGCCTTGAAGATGCCTGACATCGCTTGGAACTCCTCTTTCGCTTTTCGGAACTTACAGGATGATACGCTTACTTGTCGTGGTGACAGCCGCAGCCGCAGTCATCATCGCCGCAGCAGCAGTCGTCATCGGCGAAGGCGTCCATGATCTGTTCCACCACCGCCTCGGGGGTGAAGCCCAGCTCTTCGGCCAGCTTCTTGTAGGGGGCGGAAGCGCCGAACTCGTCCAGACCGATGGTGAGATCGGCGAAGCGGTCCCAGCCGAAGGTGGAGCCGGCTTCGATGGAAACCACCGCCACGCCGAAAGGCAGGACTTCGCTCTGATATTCGGGGGACTGCTTCAGGAAGAGCTCCTGAGAAGGCATGGAGACTACCCGGACGGGGATCTGCTTTTCACGCAGCAGTTTGGCGGCGCCGAGGGCGAGATTGACTTCGGAACCGGTGGCCACGAGGATGACGTTGTAATCGGGGTCGTCTTCGAGCACGTAGGCGCCCTTGGAAACATCGACCTTCTTCGCGAGTTCGGGGGCGAAAGGATCCAGATTCTGACGGGTGAAGAGCAGCGCCACGGGACCGTCGGCCTTGAGGGCTTCGGCCCAGGCTCCGGCCACTTCGTGGGCCTCGGCGGGGCGGATCACCGTGACGCCGGGGATGCTCCGGAGCATGGCGATCTGTTCGATGGGCTCATGGGTGGGGCCGTCCTCGCCCACGTAGAAGGAGTCGTGGGTGAAAACGTAGATCTGATGCAGTTTCTGGATGGCCGCCAGACGGATGGCGGGCTTCATGTAGTCGGAAAAGACGAAGAAGGTGGAGGTGTAGGGGATGTTCAGTCCGGTGAGGGCCATGCCGTTGGCGGCGAGGCCCATGGCCAGTTCCCGGATCCCGAAGTGGAGGTTCCGCCCCGCATAGTTGTCGGCGCTGAAGTCTCCGCCTTCCTTGAGGTTGCTCTTGGTGGAAGGCGACAGGTCGGCGGCGCCGCCGAAGAGGGAGGGCACCGCGGCGGCGGCGGCCTGAAGGACCGTGCCGGAGGAGGCGCGGCTGGCCACGGGTTTGTCCACCGGGGCCGCGGCCAGCAGTTTTTCGGTGATGTCCGCGGGCACCGCGCGGGTGGTCAAGTTCTCGACCTGGGCCTTGAGGGCGGGGTCGGCATTGAGGAAGGCGTTGTATTTGGCGTTCCACTCCGCGGCGGCGGCGGTCAGCTCTTTGCAGCGGGCGTCGCAGTAGGCCCGGACGTCGGGCTCCACGGTGAAGGTGCCGGGCAGGCCCAGATTGGCCTTGAGGGCGGCGAGCTCATCATCGCCCAGGGGTTCGCCGTGAGCGGAAGGTTTCCCCTGCTTGTTGGGGGCGCCGTAACCGATGGCGGTCTTGCCCACGATGAGGGTGGGCCGCCCGTCGCTCTTCTGAGCTTCGGCCAGAGCCGCGTCGCACTGGGCGGCATCGTTGGCGTTGTCCACGCGGATCACCCGCCAGTTGTAGGCCTGGAATCTTGCGGCCACGTTTTCGGTGAAGGCCAGATTGGTGGAGCCTTCGATGGTGATGGCGTTGTCGTCATAGAAGACCACCAGATTGTCCAGCTTCAGGTGTCCGGCCAGAGACGCGGACTCGCTGGTGCAGCCTTCCATCATGCAGCCGTCGCCGGAAATGACGTAGACCTTCTGATCGGCGAAACCGGCCTTGTCGAGGCCCGTCACCGCGCCGAAATGCTTCAGCGCGATGGCCATGCCGACGGCGGAGGAAAATCCGCTGCCCAGGGGGCCGGTGGTCACTTCGACGCCCGCGGTGTGGCCGAATTCGGGATGGCCGGGGGTCAGGCTGCCCCACTGCCGGAACTGCTGGAGCTGCTCCATGGTCATGCCTTCGTAGTTGAAAAGGTGGAGCAGGCTGTAGAGCAGCATGGAGCCGTGGCCGGCGGAAAGGACGAAGCGGTCGCGCCCGATCCACTTGGGATCGGCGGGATCATGCCGCAGATATTTGTCCCACAACGTAAAAGCGTAGTCGGCGCAGCCGAGGGGCATGCCGGGGTGACCGGACTTCGCCTTCTGGATCGCTTCCGCCGCCAGGACACGGATGGTGTCGGCGCTTTTCTTGGCCAATTCACGATTGTACATTTGATTCCTCACTTTTTTTGGTTTTTCACTGGAAAATTCCAACTTCACGTGTTATTTTTATAAAGTAACACAAAATCACGACAAAAACAAGTTTTTTCTGAAAAAAAATGACGGAACGTTTCATAACATCGACTTTGAACCGGCGCGAGGAGGCCAGGGAAGCCACGCTCCGCCCTCAGCATTTTGCCGAATTTCCCGGTCAGGACCGGATCAAGGAACAGCTCGAACTTTTCGTCCGCGCGGCGAAGGAACGCAAGGAGGCGCTGGACCACATCCTCCTCTGCGGCCCCCCCGGCCTGGGCAAGACCACGCTGGCCTACATCGTGGCCAACGAACTGGGCTCCTCCCTCAAGAGCTCCAGCGGCCCCGCTATCGAGAAGCCCGGCGACCTGGCCGGGCTCCTCACCGCTCTCGAGCCCGGCGACGTGCTCTTCATCGACGAGATCCACCGCCTGAGCAACACCGTCGAGGAGTACCTTTACAGCGCCATGGAGGATTTTTTCATCGACATCATGCTGGAACAGGGGGCGGGGGCCCGCTCCGTCCGGCTGTCGGTGCCGAAATTCACCCTCATCGGCGCCACCACGCGGCAGGGGATGATCACCGCGCCGCTCCGGGCCCGGTTCGGGGTGAACATCCGGCTGGATTACTACGACGTGCCCAGTCTGGTGGCCATCATCCGGCGCTCGGCGGGGATCCTCGGGGTCGAGATCGACGACGACGGGGCGAAGGAGATCGCGGGCCGGTGCCGGGGAACCCCCCGCATCGCCAACAACCTGCTCCGGAGGGCCCGTGACTACGCGCAGGTCAAGGCGGATTCCGTCATCACGGGGGAAGTCGCCCGTGCGGCGCTGGAACTGCTCCAGATCGACTCCGACGGGCTGGACGAAATGGACATCCGGATCCTCGAGACCATCATCGGCAACTTCAGAGGCGGCCCCGTGGGGCTGAAGAACATCGCCGTCTCGGTGGGCGAAGAAGAGGACTCCATCGAAGAGGTCTACGAGCCCTTCCTCATCCAGCGGGGCCTGCTGGCCCGGACGCCCAAGGGCCGGGTGGCGACGCCCAGAGCGTGGCGCAAGCTGGGACTGGAGTCGCCGGGGAGCCAGCCGGAGCTTTTCTGATTTCGGCCGAACATCGAACACATGAAGTCAAGGAGAACCGACAAATGAGTGATTCCCCCCTTAAACGGCTGCTGAAACTGCAGGAAGCCGATATGAGACAGCGGGACATGGAGACCCGCCTGGAAAATCTGCCCAAGGAGATGCAGCGGCTCCTCGCCCGGCGGGACGAGGTCATGGCCTCCACCGCCGCCGCGGCGGCCCGCTTCAGAGCGGTAAAGCAGAAGATCCAGAAGGACGAGGCGCTGATCGCCGAACTCAACGCCGCCAGCGACAAGCTGCGCCAGCAGACCACCATGGTCAAGAAGAACAACGAATATCAGGCCATGCTCGCGTCCATCGAACTGAACAAGAAGAAGGTGAGCGAAGCCGAGGACCGGATCCTCCTCGCCGCCGACGAACTGGAAGCGGCGGGCAAGGCCGGGGCCAGGATCAAGTTCGCCAACGACGCGGAACTGAAAAACCTCAAGGCCGAATTCGACGAGCTCTTCGCCTTTTCCAAGACTCTGAAAGAGGAGATCGCCCGGCTCCGGGAGGGGAGGCCCGCGCTCCTCGAAAACATCCCCCCCGCCCTGCTTTCGGCCTACGAAGCGCTCCTGAGAAACCGGAAAGGCGGTCCGCCGCTGGTCCCCGCCGTGGATGAAAACTGCGGCCACTGCCAGCTCAAGATCACCGCCCAGACCGCGGTCGCCCTGAAACGGGGCGAAGTGGTCTTCTGCGGCAACTGCCAGTACATGCTCTACGATCCGCAGGTCCTCGAAGGATAGGGGGCAGCCCCATGGAAGCTCTCTCTCTGGAACTCCTCAAATCGATCGTCCGCCGGGGGATCGAATCCGACGAACTGGACTACAAAGCGGCCCAGTCCTGGACCGAACTGCCGAAGTCGGGACGGGGCAAGATCGTGCGTCACCTCATCGCTCTGGCCAACACCAAGGGCGGATATCTCGTCATCGGCGTGGGCGAAGACCGGGCGGGGAAGCCCGCAGTCTACACCGGAGTCACGGACGAACAGTCCGCCTCGTTCGACCCGACGCCCGTGGGCAGTTTCGTCAACCGCTGCGTGGAACCGCCCATCAACTTCACCATCGAGCGCCCCCTCATCGACGGCAAGCGCTACGTGATCTTCATCGTCCGGCCCTTCACCTCGCTGCCCCACGTGTGCTGCAACAGCGTGGATACGGAACTCACCATGGGGGTCTTCTACATCCGGACTCCGGAGGCTTCGAGCCGCCCCGCGGTCCGGGCGGTGGAGATCCAGCAGCTGCTCCAGCGGGCCATGCGGAACCAGCGGGAACAGCTGGCGCGGGTCCTGCGGGGGATCCTCTACGAAACCGGCGCCGCGGCACCGGGCAGCGGCGACGAGAACCGCTTCAACGACTCCATCGCGCGGGCGGCGGAGTTCTTCCGCCACCGCCGTCATCCGGTCCGGGAAGCGCCCATCATGCAGCTGGCGGTGATTCCGGCGCGCTGGGATCCCGAACTCTTCGACCTGAGCACCCTGCGCCGGGCGGCCGCGGCCGCGTGGCGGTGGAATCCCGACGGCGGCTTCTTTTCCGAAGCCGGGATCGAAAGCGCCTACTTCACCAACGTTTCGTTGCGCTTCATGCCCGATGAGGACAGCTGGATGTGGCAGCTCTTCAAGAGCGGACTCTTTCACTGCATCATCGCCCTGCCCCCCGGAAAAAGCATCTACGGAGTCCGCCTCGGGCTCTGGTGCGTCGGCATCGCCCAGTTTCTGGGCCGCCTGTACAGCGAACTGGGCTGGCAGGAGGAACAGCCCCTCATCCGGTTCGAACTGAGCAACGTGGAAAACGTCGGGTTCGAATGCGGTGACGACCGTCCCGGAGTCTGCCGGATCGGCAAGATCGAGTTCGAATTCCGCCGCAGCGCCGCCGACCTGACCGCGGGCGGCAAGGCCCACGGGGAAAAACTCTTCCGGAACATCTGCGAACGCTTCAATCTCGAGGATCACCAGATCTCGGGACTCCTCGCCGAGTGCGGAAAGCGAGGCTTTTCCTTATGATCAAGCCTGTCGGAACCCCCTTCGACGATCCCTTCGCGGGGATCCCCGAAGGCGTCGAAAAGCCGGAAGACGAAGATGGGGATGTGTTCCCGCCGGGGGAAGAGCCCTTTTCCCTCGATGAGTTCGAAACGGAATACGAAGTCGAGGAAGAAGAGGACCTGACCGGAGCCTTCCGCGAGGAGTGCGACCGCTTTTTCGCCCCCGGCGGCACCCTGGAACAGAACGCCGCCGCCGCCGGACTCAAATGCGAACTCCGCCCCCAGCAGCGGGCCATGGCCGACGCCATCGCCGAAGCGTTCTGCTCCGGCGAACACCTCTGCGTGGAAGCCCCCACGGGCGTGGGCAAGAGTTTCGCCTATCTGGTGCCGCTGGTCTTCCGGGCGCGGCGCAAGTGCCGGCCGGCGGTGATCAGCACCGGGACCATCAACCTGCAGGAGCAGCTCATCGGCAAGGACATCCCCTTCCTGAGCAAACTCCTGGGCATCGAGATCAAGGCCGCGCTGGCCAAGGGACGGCGCAACTACGTCTGCCGCAGGCGTCTCGCCATGCTTTCGGGGGAACAGAAGGATCTGCTGATCCCCAACCCCTCCATGGCGCTGGATCTGGAACGGGTGACCCGGGATCTGGAACAGAAAGGCGGCGGCTCACGGGAGGATTTCAACTTCCGTCTCGATCCCGAGATCTGGAATCTGATCTGCTGCGAGACCGGCAACTGCATGCGGGCCAAGTGCCCCCACTTCAGGAACTGCTGCTACTTCGAGGCCCGGCGGCAGTGGGAGGAGGCTGACATCATCGTGGCCAACCATGCGCTCTTTTTCACCGATCTTTCCATGCGTTACCTCGAAGGCGCCGCCGGGGCGCTTCTGCCCAATTACGGGGCGGTGCTTTTCGACGAGGCCCACGACCTCGAAGACGCGGCGGCGAACCATCTGGGGGTCCACCTTTCCCGCCCCGCCGTGGTCGGCATGCTGAACCGGATCTACAATCCCGACAACGCCAAGGGGCTCCTCATGCGGGCTCACGGCGTGGATCCGGCGGTCCGGGGCCTAGTGGCGGAAACGCGGGACGAAAGCTACGGCTTCTTCGCCAACTTCGAGGAACTGCTCCGGCGCAGCGACGAAACGGCCCTCGAGATCACCCATCCGGAGCACTTCGTCGACAATCTGACCCAAAAACTCATGGATCTGGCGGGGCAGCTCCAGAAGATCGCCGACGACGAAGACGAAGAGGACAACTCCTTCAAGACCGAGATCGAATCCATGCTCTCCCGCTGCCGGGAGTGCGTGGACTGCATCGCCACCTTCATGCACCGGACCATGGACAAGGCGGTCTACTACGCTGAAGAGGACTCCGGAGGCATGACGCTCCACGTCACGCCCCTCAACGTCGCCGAACTTCTCGACGAACGGCTTTTCAACGGGGACTTCACCATCGTTCTGTGCAGCGCCACGCTGACCGTGCGCAACCGCTTCGACTACTTCGTCGGCCGCACCGGTTTCGAGGGCCGGACGCTTCAGCTGGACTCCCCCTTTTCCCCGGATCAGGCCAAAGTCCGGGTGATACGGCGCATGCCCGACCCGAAATCGGCCGAATACCGGAAAAAACTGGCCGACGAGATCCTCTCTTCGCTGAAACTCACCGACGGCAAAGCCTTCGTCCTCTTCACCAGCTACGATCTGCTGCACTGGTGCGCGGAAACGCTCCATGACGAATTCCTCGACAACGACTGGCAGCTGCTGGTCCAGGGGACCCAGAGCCGCACCCGGCTGCTCCGGGAGTTCCGGGAAGACGTGAACTCGGTCCTCTTCGGCACCGACAGCTTCTGGACCGGCGTGGACGTGCCCGGCGAAGCCCTGAGCCACGTGATCATCACCAAGCTGCCCTTCGCCGTCCCCTCCCACCCCCTGACCGCGGCCCGGCTGAGGGAGATCGACAGCCGGGGCGCCAGCTCGTTCAACGAATACTCGCTCCCCGAGGCGGTGCTGAAATTCCGCCAGGGCGCGGGGAGGCTCATCAGGAACCGGGACGACCGGGGCTACATCACGATCCTCGATCCCCGGATGATCACCCGCAATTACGGAAAGGTTTTTCTCGAGTCCCTGCCCTACCGCAGCGAAATAATCAATTGAAAACCGTCGCCGTCCCTTGAAAAAATCGGCGGAAAAGAGTATATTTCCAAGAATATCCGGCAAACACCCGTCAAAAGAAAGGAGAATTTCGAACATGCCCTGGATCATCACAGCCGTCGTCGTCGTCGCGGTCATCGCGGTCATCGTCCTCTACAACGGGCTCGTCGGCCGCCGCAAGGAGGTGGACAACGCCTGGGCCCAGATCGACGTGCAGCTGAAACGCCGCTGCGATCTCATCCCCAATCTGGTGGAAACGGTCAAAGGCTACGCCGCCCACGAATCCGGCGTTCTCGAACGGGTGACGCAGGCACGCTCCGCGGCCATCGCCCCCCACCGGGACACCGCCGGCCGCATCGAAGCCGAATCCAACCTCTCCGGGGCGCTCAGGAACCTGATGATCCACGTGGAGGCTTATCCCCAGCTCAAGGCCAACCAGAACTTTCTGGCCCTTCAGGAGGAGCTGACCTCGACCGAGAACCGCATCACCTTCGCCCGCCAGCACTACAACGACACGGCCACCGACTACAACACGGCCATCGCCCTCTTCCCGGCGTGCATTTTCGCCTCCATGTTCAACTTCAGGGAAGCCCCCCTGTGGCAGATCACCGAGGCCGCCGACCGCGAAGTGCCGAAAGTCAAGTTCTGACGTCGTCCCATGGCAAAGAGAGAAACATTCCGTTCGCTCATCGCGGCCAACTGCCGGAACAGCGCCCTCCTCATCCTGCTCATGACGGCGTTTTTCGTCGGGATCGGGGCCGTTTTCGGCAAAGCCCTCTTCGAGGACGCGGGGGTCGGCGTCATCGCCGGGGCCGTCATCGCGGGGATCATGCTCCTCATCGCCTGGGCCGGCGGCGAATCCGCGGTCATGGGCATCAACGGGGCCCATGAGATCACCAAAAGCGACCTGCCCCGGCTCTTCGACGTGGTGGAGGAAATGTCCCTCGCCGCCGGGCTCCCCATGCCGCGGGTCTACCTGATCGACACCGACTGTCCCAACGCCTTCGCCACGGGAACGAGTCCGGACAGCGCCGCCGTGGCGGTCACGGCGGGGCTCTACAACAAACTCACCCGCGACGAGCTTCAGGGGGTGGTGGCCCATGAAATGGCCCATATCCGGAACTACGACATCCGCTATTCCATGCTGATGGCGGTGATGGCGGGAGGCATCGTCATGCTCAGCGAGATCTTCCTGCGCATGAGTTTCTTCACTTCCGGACGCCGCCGGGGCGGCCGGGAGGGCAACGCGCAGGCGATCTTCGTGCTCATCGGCATCGTGCTGGCGATCCTTTCCCCGGTGCTCACGGCGCTGATCCAGATGGCCATGAGCCGCCAGCGGGAGTACCTGGCCGACGCCTCGGCGGTGGAGTTCACCCGGAATCCCGACGGCCTGGCAAATGCGCTGGCCAAGCTCGCCGCCGACACCACGCCCATGGAATACAGCAAAACCACGGAATCCATGTTCATCGTGAGTCCCGCGCTGAAGCTGCGGGGCGGCATGGACAGCTGGTTCAGCACCCATCCACCCATCGAGGAACGGATCGCCCGGCTCCGCGCCCTGCGGTCGTAAGGGCCCCTCCCCCGGCGAAGCGGGGTCAGTTGGAGTTGATGCGGTCGTTTTCGAGACGGAGCGCTTCCAGCTCCATGGCGGAGCGTTCCCAGTCCTTTTCGCACTGTTCGAGCTGCTTCTCGACTTCGGCCAGTTCCCGCTTCAACGCGGCAAAGTCCACTTTAGTGCCGCTCGAGAGTTTGGCGACCAGAAAGGTCTTCCGGTCGGTGAGTTCGTTGCAGCGTTTTTCGATCTCTTCGACGGTCCGGGCGCATTTCCTGAGTTCGCCCTGGATGGCCTGGCGGGCGCGGGCGCGCTCCTGCCGCCGCTGGCGGGCGCTTTCCTGCACGGTCCCGCCGTCGGGACGCACGGGGGCGGAAACCGGAGCGATCCGGTTCAATATGCCGGATTTTTCCAGGTAATAGTCGTAGTTGCCGAAATACCGCTTCACGCCGCCCGATTCGAGGGCCAGGATCGACGTGGCGGCGTTGCGGACGAATTCGATGTCGTGACTGACCAGACAGACCGTTCCCGGAAAATCGCAGAGGGCCTGCTGGAGCAGCTCCCTTGCGGCCAGGTCCAGGTGGGTGGTGGGCTCGTCGAGCAGCAGGAAGTTCGGCGGATTGACGAAGATCCGGGCGAACTGCAGCCGGATCCGCTCGCCGCCGGAAAGGATCCCGCAGCGCTTTTCCGCATCGTTCCCGGAAAAGCCGAAGGAACCGAGGACGTTCATCAGATTGGCCGTGGAGGCGCCGCCGGGGAGCGCTTCGCGGACGGCATCGTAGACCGACATCTCGGCGGGCAGCAGTTCCGAAAACTCCTGCGCCTGATAGCCGATGACCGCGTGGTGTCCGGGAACGACCCGGCCCGACAGGGGCGTGAGTTTCCCCGCCATGAGCTTCATGAGGGTGGTCTTGCCCCGGCCGTTGTAGCCGATGATGCCCAGCTTATCCCCCGTGTTGACGGTCAGATCGAGCCCCTCGAAGAGCAGATGGTCCCGGTCGTAGCCGAAGGTCACATGTTCCAGCCGGACCGCCTCCACCCCGGCGGCGGGCGGCGCGGGGAAGCGGATCACGCCCTTGTAGTTCAGTTCGTCGGGGAGCGTGATATCCTCCATGGCATCCAGCTTCTTCTGCCAGCTCTTGGCGGCGGCGGCTTTGGTGCTCTTGCTCCTGAAGCGGTCGATGAGCCGCCCCAGCCGCTCCTTTTCCCGGTCGGAGTTCCGCTTGGCCGCCTCGAGGGCGTGACTGCGCTGTTCCCTTTCGCGGCAGTAGAAGTCGTAGGAGCCGGGGTAGCGGGTGGCCGTGCCCTGATTGATCTCCACGATGATGTTCGCAAGTTTCCGCAGCAGGAAGCGGTCGTGGGAGATCAGCACCAAGGTCCCGGCGAAACTTTCGAGGAAGCGGCAGAGCCACTCCACGGCGGGGACGTCCAGATAGTTGGAAGGCTCGTCCAGCAGCAGCGTGTCGGGGCGGGAGATCAGCACCCTGGCCAGCGCGGCGCGCATCTGCCAGCCCCCGGAAAAACTGGAAAGGGGCCGGTCGAAATCCTCTTCGCCGAAGCCCAGACTGCTCAGCGCCCGGGCGGCCTCCACATCCAGATGATAGGCCCCCAGATGCTCGATCATGGTCTGCAGTTCGCCGTGACGGCGCAGGACCCGCTCCAGCTCCTCGTCGGGGATGCGGTTTTCCGCCATGTCGCTTTCGATTCTTTTCAGCTCGGCGGCTCCGGTCTTCAGTTCGGGAATGGCATCGGCGGTGAACTCCAGCAGTTTCCGGGGCAGTTCCGAGTGGTCGATGTGCTGACGCATGACGCCGATCCGGTGGTCGCGGGGCACGGCCACGGTGCCCGAATCAGGAGAAAGTTCCCCCGTGAGGATGGCGAAAAGGGTGCTCTTGCCCGCGCCGTTGGGCCCCACCACGCCCACCCGCTCACCGGGGTTGACGCGGAATGTCACATCCTTGAGTATATCCTTGCCTGCAAAGCTCTTGCAGATACCGCGAAAATCGATCATTTTTCCGGGACCGGCACTCTTTCCTTTTCGACGGGGAACATCACGTAACGGAAGCCCGTGTCATCCCCGCCCCGGACGGAATAGACGATCTCGGAAAGCCGGGCCTCGCCGGGCGCGGAATCGTAGGAGCCTCCCATCGTCGCACAGACCTTGCCCCGGCCCCCCTGCGGCGAAGGCGCCTTGACGAATTCGCGGACGTTTCCCGTCATATCCAGGACCCCGTAGACGGAAACATCCCCCGGAGCGCTGGCCGCGGCCCTGGCGCTGCCGGTGCCGAGGACGGCCATGCCTTTCCGGTAGGTGTTCCCCCAGGCATACTCCAAACCGTCGATCCCGCCGGCCGCCTTGCTCCACTGGGAGCTGGTGGGGAGCGCGACCCGCCGCTTCAGTTTTTCGCTCAGGAAGCGGCAGTAGGCCTCGGCGGCGGAGGAGGAGATCCCCGTGACCGGATGTCCGGCCGTCAGCCCCGGACGCAGAAGTTTGCCCCAGTCATCCCAGCTCCGGACACAATGGAGAGAGTCCGGACCGCTGAAATAGTAGGAGGCGCAACGCTCTTTCAGCGCGGGATCGGAAATGCTCTTCCAGAACTCGAGGTACTCCCCAACCGTCACCTCGGTGCGCTTGATGAAGAAATCCTCCTCGAAGGAAAAACGGCTGATGCTGTTGCTGAGTTCCGGTTCGTGCCGGAATTCGCCGCCGGGGACCAGCACCATCCCCTCGGGGACCCGGTAGAAACGGGAAAGATCGACCCGGCTCTTTCTGCTCAGGGAGACCCGCACCGGAACGCGCTTTTCCACGCCGCCCAGGGACCCGACCACGGTGTAGAGCCCCACGGGGAGCCTGAACCTCAGCAGGACTCCGCCGCTGCGGAAACTGCCGTCCACCGGGCCGGGCAGCAGGAGCCGCTGTTTCGAACCGTCCTCCACATACCACGTGACCGGGCCGTTCCCGACGATGCGGATGACGTTCCCGTTTTCGGTGCGGGTCTTCACCCGCTCCGCGACGAAGATCTCGAGCCAGCCGTTTCCCGAAAGGGCCTGCCGGAACATCTTGTCCAGATCGGGATCCATGGCCCTGGCGGGGACGAAGATATCCGGCCAGCGGCCGGAGTAGGTCTTGGCGACCTGGTGGAGCTTCTCGTTGTCGCCGATGAGGTTGAAGAAACTGTAAAGCCCGCGGAACATGCTCCCGGCGGTCAGCAGCACGAGGCGGGAGTTGCGGTATTTTTCCGGGATGCGGGCGAGGGAGTCCATGGCGGCCCGGAAGTCGGCTTCGGCCTCCATGGCCCCGATGCGGATGGCCTGCTCCTGATTCCGCAGATCGGCGGCGCTCCCGACCCCCGTCCGGAGCCGCGAAAACCGCCGACGCGCCTGCATGAGACTGTTGTCCCCGCTCCGGGCGTAGTTCCAGGCGTTGGTCCGCAGCGACTCGACGAAGATCAGCTCGTTGAAGGAGTTGTAGAGAAAGAAGACGAACCACACCAGCAGCGCCAGAAGCAGGGCCGCGGGGACCAGCGGCCGCCGGAAGATGAACTTGCCCGCCCGGTAGATCCGCGAGGGAGAATAGGCATTGACCGGCAAACCGTCCCGGTAGCGCTGCAGATCTTCGATGAGTTCCTCGACCCGTGCATAGCGGTCTTCGGGATGGCGGGCCATGGCCTTGAGGCAGATGGCCTCCAGCTCCAGGGGGACCACCCGGCCGGGGGGAGCGCAGCTCCGGGGCGGGACCAGTTTGCCCTGGACCACCCGGCGCTGGATCTCCTCGAGGGAACCGTTGCCGTCGAAGGGGGCCGTATGCCAGGTCAAAATCGAATAAAGGACGCAGCCCAATGCGTAGATGTCGGAACGGATCGTGGGCTGTGAGGAGCTCAGACTCAGGTGTTCGGGAGCCATGAAAACAGGCGTCCCGCCCAGCGGAAGGGCGGGAGCTCCCTCGCATCCCACCTCTTTCGGCGGGGTTTCGGCTTCGCCGTCTTCGGGGGGGAGCGGGCGGGCCAGTCCCCAGTCCATGACCAGCACTTCGCCGAAGTTTCCGACCATGACGTTGCCGGGCTTCAGGTCGCAGTGCAGGAACCCGCTCCGGTGAGCGTAGGAGACCCCCTGACAGACGCCCATGAAGATATCGATCAGCCGGGGAAGGTTGTACTTTTTCCGGTAGCCTTCGCGGTCCTCGGTCATGTGGCGGAGTATGGACTGGAGCGTTTCCCCCTGGATCCGCTTCATGGAAAAGTAGACGCCCGCGTCCTCGAAGACGCCGATCCGGTGAACGGGGACGATGTTGGGATGGGCGATCCTGGCGGTGATGCGGGCCTCGCGGATGAAGGCCTTGATCCGCTCGGGCAGCTGGCGGTAATTGGGCCGCAGGATCTTCAATGCGAGCTGGCGCTCCAGCCCCGGTTCCCAAGCCCCGTAGACCGCGCCGAAACCGCCGAGGCCGATGGCGTGAAGATCGTCGTAAGCACCGGAGATGCTGTTCTTTTCCGAAAGATTCAGCAGTTTTCTGATCTCTTCGGTGCTCATGACCTCCTCGTCATCCGAGGAGCGGCCCGGCAGCGTGGACATAGCGTCCGTATCGACGTCGAGAGGTTTCTTTTCTTCGGGAGGAACGGGGGTATCCATCGTTGCGATCCTACGGACGGGAGAGGGAATCGAGCCTCATCTCTTGTCCTTGATTCCTTTGAAACCGCGGACCGCGGCGCCGAATTCGTCGGCGTAAGTCCGCCCGGCCGCCTTGGTCACGGGGATCCGCAGGGCCTTTTCCCAGAGATCCGCGTCCGAGAAGAGCAGCACTCTGGCGTCGGGGTTGTTCCCCTTTTCGAAGCCCGTCACCACGCCCACGAACTGCCCTTCGCGGGTGACGACGATATCGCCCAGGGCGGCATTGAGCTGACTGCCGCCGCGCTGCTTGCTGTTCCGGATCACCAGATAGGGGGAATCGCTCCGGGGATCGATGGAGCAGCGGGGCCCCAGTGCGGCGCTTTCACGCCCGTACTTGCGGCAGCTGAAGAGGAAGAGGTCGTCGGTCCCCCGTTCGAGGAGCTGTTCACGGGTGACAAGGGGCATGGGCTTACGCCCCGGAAGCGCGTTCTCGCCGATGAAGACGGCGGCGACCTCGCTCCCGTCGGGAGTCCTCACCGCGGCCAGCGGCTCGGCAAGGACGCGCGCGGTCTTCTCCGCCGGGCTCTTGAAGCGGTAGACCAGCTCGGTGACGTTCCGGTAAAGCAGGGCGACTCCGGGATCGCCGACGATCAGCGCGAAGGGCATGACCGCCAAGGTGCGCCGCCCGAATTTCACCAGCACGGGCACGTAATCGCCGTGGGCCCGGCGGTCCAGCATGATCCCCTTTTCCCGGATCCGGAAGGAAAGTTCGAAAGCGGCGGCGGAGTAGCGCTTGAAGGCTTCGGCGGCGGGCTTGGCCGTCACCTCTTTCAGAATCTTTTCGGTGGCGGCCAGCTTGCCCTGAGCCACCTGCGCGGCGCTCTTGCTCCGCTCGGCTTCCAGCTGGGCCCTGGAGAGATCGTTGAGGGAGCGCTTGACCAGCGTCTCCATCTGCTTCCGGGCCTGCTGCGCCTCGGCCAGTTCGTATTTGTGCCGGGCGGCCTCGCGGCGCAGCTTCACCAGCTGTCCCCGGTAGTCGGCGTTGTCCCTTTCGGCGGTATTGAGTTTCCCGGAGGTGAAGGCCAGGGTCTTCTGCAGCTCCTGCCGTTCCAGCGAAACCTTGCCGATGCGGGAATTCATTTCGCGCAGGGCGTTCTTGACCCCCGCCAGATCGGCCTCCCTGGCGGCCACGGCCCGCCGGGCGTCGGCCAGCTCCTTCTCGGTGAGGCTCTTCCGGGTCTCGGTCTCACCGAGGCGCTGCTGGATGCTCCGGTAATCGGAGGCCAGTTTCCGCAGTTCGGCATTGGCGCTTCTTTCGGCTTCAGTCGTTTCGGCCAGCCGTTTTTCCGTCGTGGCGAGCTGTTTCTCGGCGGAAGCCAGCTGCCGCCGTTCCCGTTCCAGCATCTCGCGGGCGGCGGTAAGTTTCTCGGACGCGCCCTTGGTGTCCAGCTTCTGGTCCCGCAGGCGGATCTCCAGTTCGAGACGTTTCCGGGCTTCCTCCTCCAACCTCTTCCGAAGCTCTTCGGGGGAGAGGGCGCCCGTATTGGCGGCCGTGGCCCGTTTGGCTCTCTTGACCGCTTCGATCCGGCGCATGTTGTCGATCATCTCTTCGGTGATCTTGCGGAGCGCTTCGTCGTTTTCGGGCGAAGGCGTCTTCCTCGCGGCGGCTTCGCGGAGCTGGCGTCGCAGATTTTCCAACTCTCTCTGGCGCAGTTCCAGTTCGCCCAGGAGCACCCGGGTGGTCCGTTCATCCAGACCGACCCCCGTGCCGCCGGTGTGGGCCGGGACCATGCCGGTCATCATGGAGAGCATGGCCGACACCAGAAAGTCGCAGATGACGATGAGGATTGCCCTGTTCACTTACAGCTCCCCGTTCTTTTCGCTTCCGGCCAGGAGCGCCTTCCGGTAGGGGTACTCCATGATCAGTTTCAACAGCAGACTGAAGACGATCCCGATCAGGGTCGAGGAGTAGGCGATGAGGCGGCTGCTCTGGGGCGAAAAGGTCATGACCAGAAAGGCGGAAACGGTGCCGAAGAGCCCCACGTAGAGGGGCACGTCGAAAAAGATCCCGGCGTTGTCGAGCTGTTTGAGCTTGACCGCCACGGAGTCGGCGGAGTTCCGGATGCCCCGGACCACCACGAAACCGATGCCGAAGGCCAGGATCTGCAGGGCCGTTATCACCGAAAAGATCAGCATGGAAACCCACGCGGCCATGCGGGTCCGGGCGGCGAGACTGGCGGGGGACCCGGCGGCGACTTCGCCCATGACCTCGCTGGCATCCCCCGAAAAGAGGTTCCGCACCGCTGGCGAATGGTTGAAGGACCAGGCCATCAGCGCGACGAAAGCGACCCCCACGACGGCCAGCGCCGCGAGCAGCAGTATCGAAGACAATTTTCCCTTTTTCATAAAACAGCAGTTCCCGTATTGTTTTCCGCGGACGGCGAAAGAAACACCGCCACGATTCATAAAATACGCCGTTTTTGCCGAATATGCAAATCGGAATGTGAAAAAAATCCACATTTTTCCCGAAATCGGCAAGCCGTTTTCCCCTGCGGCGGAGCTCCTCCCCTTTCCTCCGATGTCCGGAGTCGGCCCATCCGCCGGGACGTTCAGGAGGACATTAAAGTTGCCATAGCAACTTATTTTTAAGCAAATTTCGAAAAAACGGTTTGAAAAATCACCCCGGGAGATATATAGTAAAAGCGGTTCAAGGCCGGAGGAGGCGAGGACTTAAATGCAATTTCTCCTCTTCATAAATTACTCCTCTTAAGTCCGCGTTTCAGCCTGGCCTTGGACCGTTTCTTTTTACGGAACAACGAAAGCGCCTTGCACTATGGACGATACACCGGATCTTTTCGCCTGGGCCGAAGAGCAGCAGCGGAACCGGGCGGCCGAAGCGGCGGATGCCCCGGCTCCCGTTCCCGAAGCACCGGCCGCACCCGCTGAGCCCGTCTCCGGGCCCGTCATGCTGATCGACGCCTTCAGTCAGATATTCCGCTGCTTTTTCGCCATCCGCCAGCTGAACAACAGCCGCGGCGAGCCGGTGAACGCCCTCTATCTGATGACGAAGCTCTTTCTCATCCTCGACCGGGAGTACCCCGGCAACCGGGGCGCACTGCTCTTCGACTGCGGCAAAGTCCGGTTCCGTCTGGAGCTGCTGCCGGAGTACAAGGCCAACCGCCCCCCCATGCCGGAAGCGCTGAAGGTCCAGATGCCCAAAATCGAGGAGATGGCCCAGGCCTTCGGCTGGCCGCTGCTCCGGGCCGAAAACTATGAAGCCGACGACCTGATCGGCGGTTTCGCCTGCTCGGCGACGGCCCCCGTTCTGGTGGTCACGTCGGACAAGGACCTGTCGTCGCTGGTAAACGACCGCGTCCACCTGCTGAAGCCCGCCCGCTCGGGCGGCGGGTTCAAGGAGTGCGATGAGGCGGAGGTGCGTCAGGAATTCGGCGTGGCGCCGGAACTCATCCCGGACTATCTGGCCTTGCTGGGGGACAGCGTGGACAACATCGCGGGCGTCCCCGGCATCGGCGTCAAGAGCGCGGCGGAGCTGCTCAACACCTTCGGGCCCATCGGGAGCTGGTACGCGCCGGACGGAACGGAAAAATTCACGGGATCGAAATTCGCCGCCAAGCTGGCCGGGAAGCGGGAACTTCTGGAACGGAACCTGGCGCTGACCCGGCTCAAGTGCGAACTGCCCCCCGAATTCGGCTCCGCGGACCGGGTGCTCGCCCGCCGCGCGCCCGACTGGCAGCGCATCGCCGATCTCTGTGCGGAAAACGATTTCAGATCCCTCCTGAAGGAGATCCCGGCGGAGCCGACGCCTCCTTCCCGCGAGGACGAGCTTTTTTAAGGAGACAAGGAGTCGGAAATGAGGAGAAGTCTTATCTGTCTTCTGGCGGCGCTGCTGCTGGGCGCTTCGGGCTGCGGAACGCTGTTTTACAGTCACCGCATCGGCAGGAGGATGTCCAAAACCGTAGACAACACGGTCTTCTACTCCGACTGCGCGCTCTGTCTGCTGGGGGTGATCCCCGGCGTGGTGGCCTTCATCCTCGACTACGACAACGGGACCATCTACTACACCGAAGCCGAGCTGATCCCGGACAACTTCAACGAGGGGAGCCTCACCCCCGACAAGATGAAAAAGATCGACGGCGGCTCCATGACCGAAGCCGAGATCTCCCGCCGCCTCGCCCGCGCCACGGGCCGCAGGATAGACCTCTCGCAGGCCCGGATCATCACCGCCCGCTGAAAACCGTTCTTCAAAAAAGAGGCAAAAAAGCCGTTTTTCTCTTGCAATAGTCCTCTTGCCGTGTTATATTACCTCAAAGGTTGAGTTTGGACCTTCAAGAAGGGAGCAAAGAGAGTTATGAGTACCGAACGCGGCGCGATCTTCGATCGTCTGGTCATATTCGAAATGGCGAACAACCACTCCGGCGATGTGGAACACGGCAAGGCCATCATCAGGAGATACGCCGAAATCGCCCGGCGCTTCCCGAATTTCCGCTGTGCGATAAAGTTCCAGTACCGGGACCTGCCCACCTTCATCCACCCCGACTACAAGGAGCGCTTCGACCTGAAGTACATCAAGCGCTTTTCGGAAACGGCCCTCTCCGAAGAGGAATTCGTCGCCATGAAAAAGTGCGCCGATGAGTGCGGACTGCTCACGGCCTGCACCCCCTTCGACGAAGTTTCCGTGGACCGGGTGGTGAAGCACGGCTTCGACTTTCTGAAGATCGCCAGCTGTTCCTTCACCGACTGGCCGCTCCTCGAAAAGGCGGCGCAGGCGGGGAAGCCCGTGATTATTTCCACCGCGGGGGCCGCCGCCGGCGAGATCAGTCAGGTGACCGCCTTCTTCGAACACCGCCAGATCGACTTCGCCCTCATGCACTGCGTGGGGGCCTATCCCACCCCCGACGAGGCCCTCGAACTCAATCAGCTGGACTACTTCCACGAACTCTATCCCGGCGTTCCGGCGGGATTTTCCACCCATGAGTCGCCGGAGAACTTCGAGGCGGTGATGATGGCCGTGGCCAAGGGCGCGGTCATCCTCGAACGCCACGTGGGGCTGCCCACCGAAAAGTACAAGCTCAACGCCTACTCCTCCACGCCGGAGCAGACCGAAAAATGGCTGGCGGCGGCGGAACGGGCCTACGCCATGTGCGGCGTCAGGGGGCGGAGGCGGGATATTTCCGCCAAGGAGGCCGCCGACCTTCAGGGACTCCAGCGGGGCGTCTTCGTGAAGAACGCCGTCAAGGCGGGGACCGTCCTCAAGCCCGAGGAGCTCTTTTTCGCCATCCCCTGCCGGGCGGGGCAGCTGCGGGCCAACGACCTTTCCAAGTATCTGGAACTCACCGCCAGGTGCGACCTGGCCCCCGGAGCCCCCGTGATGTCCGCCGAAATGACCGTGGTCAACCGGCGGCAGGAGGTGCTGGGCATCATCCGGGAGCTGGGAGCGCTCCTCGCCAAGTCCGGGGTGCCCCTCATGAACCGGATGGATCTGGAACTTTCGCACCACTACGGGCTGGAAAAGTTCCGCAGCTGCGGCTGTTCCATCATCACCTGCGTCAACCGGGAGTACTGCAAGAAGATCATCGCCCTGCTCCCCGGACAGCAGAACCCGACCCACACCCACAAGATCAAGGAAGAGACCTTCCACGTGCTCTACGGGGAAATGACCCTCACCCTCGACGGCGTGAAAAAGAACGTTTCCGCCGGGGACCTGATCGTGGTGGAACGGGGCGTCGCCCACTCCTTCGGCAGTGAAACGGGAGCGGTCATGGAAGAGATCTCCACCACCCACCAGAAGGGAGACTCCTATTACGACGATCCCGCCATCAAGGCCCCGACCGAACGGAAGACCTACATGACCTTCTACGCCGACTGGCTCAAGGACGGAGGCAAATCGATCCGATGACGCCGCTCCCCCTGCTGATCTGGGACATCGACGATGTGCTCAACGATCTCATGTCCCTTTTCTGCTCCACCGTCGCCCAGAGGGTCCGCCCCGGCATCACGGCGGAAGAACTGCTGACGGAAAACCCGCCCCTGGCGAAGCTCGGCTGCCCCCTCGACGAGTACCGGGCATTGCTGGACGAGTGCCGGGCAAAATTCCTCTTCCGCTCCCTCCCCCGTGAGGAGGTCCGGACTTTTCTGCGCGTCCGGGGCCGGAACTTCCGTTCCCTCGCGTTGAGCTCCTGCCCCATGGACACGGCCCCCCGGTCGGCGGAGTGGGTGCTCCGCCATTTCGGCCTGTGGATCCAGGGGGTGATCTTCGTTCCCTCCCCCCGGAAGAAGATCGACATCGGGTCGTACCTTTACCGCTCCAAGGCAGAAGCCGTCGCCGAACTGGGAGGGATCCTCATCGACGACGCCCCCATCAACGTGGAAGCGGTCCGCAAGGCGGGCGGCCGGGCCCTCTATTTCCCCGCGCCGTGGAACGAAAACCGGGATATGGGATATGATGGATTCTTCGACCTTCTGCTGAAAGAAACAGGTGTGCAAAAATGAGCAAAATCAAGGTTTCCGACTATATCTTCAAAGTCATCGCGGAAAAAACATCCGTCGACACGGTCTTCATGCTGCCCGGCGGCGGGTGCATGCATCTGGTGGACTCCCTGGGCAAGACGCCGGGGCTGGATTTCGTCTGCTGCCTCCATGAACAGGCCGCAGCCATCGCCGCCGAAGCCTACGCCCAGGACCGGAACGATCTGGGGGTCACGCTGGTGACGGCGGGCCCCGGCTCCACCAACGCCGTGACGGGCGTGGCCGGGGCGTGGATCGACTCCACGCCGCTCCTCGTGCTTTCGGGACAGGCCAAGACTGCCGAGCTCATGCACAAGCACCACGTGCGCCAGATGGGGATCCAGGAGGTGGATATCGCCGCCATCGTTTCCCCCGTGACCAAGTACGCAAAATGCGTCACCGATCCGAAGCAGGTCCCCTTCGAACTGACCAAGGCCCTTTACCTCGCCCTTCACGGCCGCAGGGGCCCCGTCTGGCTGGACCTGCCGCTGGATGTGCAGGGGGCTTTCATCGATCCGGAAGAGCTGCCCTGCTTCACGCCTCCCGAAGCGCCGGAACCCGACTGCGCCGGGGCCGCCCGGCAGATCCTCGACGCCCTGCTCCGGGCGAAGCGGCCCCTGATCTACGCCGGGAACGGCATCCGGGCCGCGGGGGCGGTCGGGAAATTCCGCTCCCTTGTGGAAAAACTCGGGATCCCCGTGGCCTTGAGCTGGAAGGCCGCCGATTTTCTCCCTGAAGACCACGCCTGTTACATCGGCCGTCCCGGCATCGTGGGACAGCGGGGAGCCAATTTCGCCCAGCAGACTTGCGACGTGCTCCTTGTCCTGGGGACCCGGCTGGACCTCTGCCAGACGGGCTTCAATGCCCCCCATTTCGCTCCGGCAGCGAAGATCTTCATGGCGGACATCGACAAGTGCGAGATCGACAAGCTGGAACGGCCCGACATCACCGGGTTCGTCATGGACGCGGGGGATCTTATCGACGCGATGCTGAAACTGGCCGCAGGCCCCCTCCCCTGCTCCGCCTTTCTGGCCAAGTGCAAGGAGTGGCTGCGCCGTTATCCCCCCGTCGCCCCGGAACTGCTTTCCGAAGAGCGGAAAATGGTCAATCTTTACGCGCTGGTGGAGTCCATCGGCCGGGCGCTGCAGCCGGGGGACCTGCTGATCCCCGGCAGCTCGGGCGCCTGTGCCGAAGTCACCATGCAGGCGGTCCCGGTGAAAGAGGGCGTCCGCATCCACAACACCCCCGGACTGGGCTCCATGGGATTCGGTCTCCCCGCCCTCATCGGCGGATGCATCGGCTCGGGCAGGAAGCTCACCGTCGGCCTGGTGGGCGACGGGGGCGTCATGCACAACATCCAGGAGTTCGAAACGCTCCGAAGGCTCGATCTCCCCATCAAACTCTTCATCCTGAACAACAACGGCTACGGCTCCATCCGCAATATGCAGAAGGGCCGCTTCGGCGGCCATCTCGTGGCCTGCGACCCCTCCAGCGGGCTGACGCTGCCGGACTTCGAGAAACTCTGCGCCGGATTCGGTCTGCGGTACACGCGCATCGATTCGCCCCGGAACCTGACGGAGCAGGTCAAACAGGTCTTCGCCCGACCCGGAACGGTCATCTGCGAAGTGATGATCGACCCCGAAGTGGGAACGAACCCGCACCTGAGCTCCAAGGCGCTGCCCGACGGGGGCATGGTCTCCATGCCCATGGAAAATCTGGCGCCCTTCCTGCCCGAGGCGGAGTTCGAGGAAAATATGAGGATCTGATCGTTCATGGCCCCGCTCTGCCGCATCTGCCGCTCCGAACTGAGCAAGGTCCTGCTGGAACTCAAGAACGTTCCGGCGGCGGCCCAGCGCATGCCCGCGACCCCGGCGGAACTCGCCGCGGACAAAGGCGTGGATCTGGCGCTGCGCCAGTGTCCCGCCTGCGGGGTGCTGCAGCACACGGCTCCGCCGGTGCCTTATTTCCGCGAAGTGCTCCGGGCGAGCGGCGTTTCCGAAAGCATGAAGGAATTCCGGTTCGAACAGTTCTCCGACTGGATCCGGCGGTACGGCCTCGCGGGGAAGAAGGTCTTCGAAGCCGGCTGCGGCCGCGGGGAATACCTGTCGCTCATGGCGCAGTCGGGCGTCAAGGCCGTCGGCGTCGAGTACGGCCCGGAAGCGGTCGAGTTCTGCAGGAAACAGGGCCTCGATGCGGTCAGGGAGTTCTTCGAAACGGGCGATGAAAAACTCCCCGGCGCCCCCTTCGACGGTTTTTTCGTGCTCAACTTTCTCGAGCACATCCCCGATCTGCCCGCATTCCTGCGGGGGATCGGGAACAATCTCCGCCCCGGCGCCCCCGGTCTGGTCGAAGTGCCAAATCTGGATATGATCCTGCGCAACTCCCTGCTGACCGAATTCAGCACGGAGCACATCTATTCCTTCACCGCCGAGACCCTGACGGGAGTTCTGCAGAGCAACGGATTCACCGTACGCAGCTGCCGGAGCGTCTGGCACGACTACATCCTTTCGGCGGAAGTCGTCCGCCGCGGGGAGTGCGACCTGAGCGGCTGCGCCGCCGTGCGGGAACGCCTCGACCGGGAACTCCGGGAGTTTCTTGCCCGCCACCGGAAGACCGCCTTCTGGGGCGCGGGGCATCAGGCGCTCACCGTGCTGGCCCTTTCCGGAATGACTCCCGAGGAGATCTGTTTCGTCGTGGATTCATCGCCCGAAAAACAGGGCCGTTTCACCTATACCACCCATATCCAGGTGGTCTCGCCCGATGAGCTGGCGGCATCCGACGCCGATTCCGTCATCGTCGCCTGCGGCGGCTATTCCGACGAAGTCGTTTCCATCCTCGGGAATCGTTTTCCGGGGCGCTTCGCGCTGGCGGTGCTCAGAGAAAATACTTTGGAATTCTTATAAACAACAAACAAAAAAACAGGAGTCGACATCATGGCCAAAGAACTTACCGGTGTGGAACAGGGACGCCGCAACTACCTCAAGGAAAACAAGCCCCATGTCTACGAAAAGGTGATGAAGTTTGCCGAGAAGGCCGCGAGGAACGAAAGCATCGCCATCATCCAGTTCCAGTACGACTACACCTGCAACTTCAGGTGTCAGCACTGCTCGGTGAAGCGCTTCCAGGGCAAGAAGGAAGGGAGGAGCTTCACCCTGGCCGATGTCCGGGATTTCTGCCGTCAGGCGGATGAACTGGGACTGGCGAACTTCGTCATCACCGGGGGCGAACCTCTGGTCTTCCCCGATTTCGACCAGCTGGTGGAAGCTATCGACCCCCAGCGCTTCTACATCGTCAGCGACACCAACGGCTGGCTGCTGGACCATGCCAAAGCCAAACACCTCAAGAGCATCGGGGTGGACAAGATCCAGCTCAGTCTCGACAGTCTGAACGCCAAAGAGCACGATGAGTTCCGCCGGATGCCGGGTTCCCATGAACGGGCGCTCCGGGCCATCGACGCCTCCCTCGAGGCCGGATTGAACATCATTCTCTCCACGGTCGTGACCCACCAGCGGCTCCACTCCGACGAGTTCATCGAGTACCTGGAATTCGCCAAGGCCAAGGGGGTGGGGACCTTCGTCACCTATGCCAAGCCCGTGGGTTCCTGGGAAGGCAAGTTCGACATGCTGGTCACGAGAGAGGACGAGGACTACATGCGCAACGTGCTCGAGAAAAAGTACAACGTCTTCACCCACCTCACGCCCTCCTACGGTCTCGACCTGGGCTGCATCGCCATGAAGCGGATGATCTCCGTCACCAAATACGGCGATGTGATGCCCTGCCCCTACATCCACGTTTCCATCGGCAACGTCTTCCGGGAGCCGCTGAAGGACATCATCGACCGGGGCATGAACATCAAGTGGTTCGGCAAGCACGTGAACACCTGCCTCATCGCCGAAAGCCGCCCCTTCATCGACCGGTACATCGTGCCCACCTATTCGAAGGAGCTGCCCGTTCCCATGGATCAGATCTTTTCCGATGAGGATATGATCGTCAAGTAAACCGGAACTCCCATGCGTACGGTCATCACGGGGGGAACTTCCCACATCGCCAGAGCCCTGACCCCCTTTTTCCTCGGAAAGGGGGACGAGCTCTGCCTTTTCGCCCGGCGTCCCGAAGCGCTGAAGGGTCTCGACGTGCGGGTGGAAAGCGATTTTTCCCGCCTTGCCGGGCTCGAATACGATCTTCTGATCAACTGCATCGGCGCGGGCACCCCCAATCTGATCCGGGAAGATCCCCATCTGTGGTTTTCGGTGCTGGAACCCTTCGACAATCTGGCTCTGGCGTCCCTGAAAAGGAATCCCGAAGCGCTTTACGTGCATTTTTCCAGCGGGGCGGTCTTCGACCGCGACGCCAACGCCCCGGTCGATGAAGAGAGCTCCAAAACCTTTTTCCCCAATCACCTGACCATGGAGCAGTGGTATCCGGTCGCCCAGCTCTACGCCGAAGCCAAACACCGTTCCCTGCCCGCACTGAGGATCCTCGATCTGCGGATCTTTTCCTTTTTCTCCCGCTTCATCGACTTGGAGTCCGGGTACTTCATGACGGAACTGGTCAAGGCGCTCGTCGAAAAACGCCCCTTCGCGACCACCCGGCAGGAGATCGTCCGGGATTTCCCCGCTCCCGCCGATCTGGCGGCGCTGATCCGCCGGGCCGCGGAGCAGCCCTCCCTCAACACCGCGCTGGACGTCCGAAGCGCGAAGAGCGTTTCCAAGTCCGAGATACTCCGGGCCTTCGCGGAAAAGTTTTCGCTCCGATACGAATACACCGATCTGCGGGAAAGCTCCCCCAACGGCCATGCGGAAATCTATTTTTCCGATTCCCGCCGCGCCGAAGAAACGACGGGGGTGAGTCCCCGCTTCACCTCGCTGGAAACGCTCCTGACCGAAACCGAAGCGCTCCTGGCTTCCCTTTCCTGAACGCCGTCCCCGGCGCTCCGCCCTTGAAAATCAGGGAGCGGGGCGATATATTATGGGGCGAACAGAACTACAAATACAGGAGGCAATTTCATGCGGACCCTTATCATGCAGCCGCCCTACCCTGCCAAAGGTGAGGCACTGAAGACACTCGAATGGCAGATCGAAGCGCTCCGGAACATCGAACCGGGGACGTGCGATCTGGCCGTCTTTCCCGAAAACGCCAACTGCACCGGCTATGCCGACGCTTCCGACATGCGGGCCCTCATCACGGGGGCCGGAGCGGAGTTCGTCGCGGAGCTCGGGGCGACTGCCCGGCGGGCAAACTGCACCGTCATGAGCGGGCTCATGAATTTCGACAGCGAAGGGCGCCTGCGCAACCAGCTGACCGTCTTCACCGCCGACGGGCGAAGCTTTTCGCCCTACACCAAGATCCATCTGGTGGAACCGGAGCTGGCCAAGGGGATCGTTCCCGGAACCGAGGCGACGGCCTTCGAGGTGAACGGGATCCGCTTCGGCGCGGCCATCTGCTTCGACTTCTACTTTCCGGAACTTTTCATCCAATACGCCAAACAGCGCATCGACGTGATGATCGTCGTCAGCCATCAGCGCCAGGAGCGCCCGGAGATCCTGGAATTCGTCACCCGGAGCCGGGCCTTTGACTGCGGCTGCATGTTGCTGCGTTCGGCCCCGGCCATGCCCGATCCCGGCAAAGGCGGAAAGAGCATGGCCGTCTCTCCGGAAGGCGTCATCCTCGCCGACGGCGGGGGGACGCCCGGCGTCCTTGCGTGCGATATCGACCCCAAGGCGCGCTTCATGCGGGCCGCCTCTTACGGCGAGCCCGACCGCATCGGGGACTACCGGGAAGTCCTGCTCCTGTCGCGGGAGCACGTGGAGACTCCCCGGTAAGCTCCTGCCGTCACTTCTTCCAGGGCGAGGGGATCACCTTGAAAGCGGCGCTGTGCTGCCGTTTCTCGTCGTCGGGGAAGACCGAGACGATGTAGTCTCCGGGGGCAAGCGCTCCGATCTCCAGAGTCCGGTAGGCGAATCCCCGCTTGCAGGGGAGCTGGATGTCCCGGACCTTCTTTCCCGATTTGTCGGTGATGCGGAAGGGGACTTTCGACTCCTCTCCGGGCCCCAGAAGCTCGAAGGCCAAAGGCAGGGTCTGACGATCCGAAAAGATCGCCGGAGCGGTCATCTTGAAGGCCGAAACCTGCCACTGGGTGATGCGCACCAGCTTGAAATCTCCGAGGTGCAGCACCAGCTTGTCGTTGGGGAAATACCGCCGGGCGTTGAGGTGGATCTGCATGGACTTGATCGGCTCCTTTTTGGCCATCTTCCGCAGGGGAACCACCACTTTGACCCACTCGTTCTGCCTGAGAGTGCGGATGTCCATCGCGAGGTTCTGACGGGTTTTGGCGCTGCTGCAGCTCAAACTGACGGGCAGATATTCCTCATCGGAGCGGTTGAAGGTGGTGTAGACCGAAAACTCCAGGAAATCGTAGGCGCCCCAGTTCTGGAACTGCGGAGGAACGGTGACCGTGCAGCGGGGCCAGGAGGTCTTGGCGGGCTTGCCCTGCGCATCGTAAATGATGGGATAGGTGAAGGTGACGGTCTTGCCGCCGAGGGGGCTCCGCATGGTTCCCGGAGAAGCGGAAGCCACGGCTCCCCGCCACTTCAGCGAGGGGAAGGTCTTGAGGTCGAGTTCCTCGGTGAGCCCCGAGGAGTCAGCCGCCGCGAGAACGGCGGCGCAGACGAGGGAAAGTCCAAAGAGGAGCTGTTTCATTTTCTCACTCCTTTCTTCTGCAGTTCGGTGTTGATGTTCATGATCTCCTGGGCGATACGCCAGCGCCAGGCGTCCATGGTGCCGCAGTCCCAGACTCCGTCTTCATGGTCCTTGTAGCGGCGCTGGGCGGGGATGGCCTCGCGCAGTTCCCCGATGAGCTTTTCACCGCGGGCGGCGGCGGCGGAAAGTCCGTTCCGCCTGGCCAGGTCGATCCGGGTCCGCAGCGTACGGAGATAGCGCACGTCGTCGATGCCCTCGCGGTAGCAGAGGAAGTTCATGGCGGGGATGGGAGTGCCGTCGTCATCGGTCCGGTTGAGGAAGTCCATCCGGGCGGCGTCGAGGTAGTTCCACTGGTCGCCGCCGATGCTCTGGTACATCCAGGGGATCAGGGCCTTGAACTCGGATTTCCAGAAGCCGTAGCCGAAGGTCATCCGGGCCCCGGCGGGAGTCACGTGGTTGTTGGATCCGCAGACGGAGTTGGGGTAGCACCAGAACTCCGTCCCCGGACGTTTCTTCTTCCACTCCTTCATGGCCTCGGGAGGCAGGGTGAACGAGGGGGGACACCAGACGTCCACCACGTCGAAGAGAGGCGCGTAAAGTTTGCTGGCCGGGTTGGCGGTCACATAGGTCCGCGCACCGCAGCGCTTGGCGATCTCGCCTACACGCTTCAGGTAGGCCACCACGGTGGGCGTGCTGTCCGGCTCGTCGGTGAGGTAGATCAGCGGCTCGGGCCAGGAGGGGTTCTTCTTGTATTCGGCCATGATGGTCTGAATGGTCTTTTCCACATCGGCGAAGTAGGCGTCGTTGGGCATTTCCATGCCCGTCAGATGCGGAGGCAGACTTTTGTGCATGTTGTCGGCATAGAGCCTGCCTTCGCCGTAGCCGGCGGGGACCGGAGCGGTGATGCCGTATCTCTTGACCGCTGCGGCGCCCTTCCGGTACCGGTTCATCTCCACGGAAAGCGCCTTCCCCTTCCTGCGGGTGGCCCAGAAGTTCATGGTGATGCCGGTGAATCCGGCGTCCCGCAGGCCGGCGAGCTCGCTTTCACGCTTGTTCGTCAGCCACTTGGCGCTGTGGGGATCCTTGGCCGCCTCGGGATCGGGCACGTGGTAATAGATGGCGTAGATCCGGTCGGGATCCTTTTCCAGATCGAACGGGAGGACTTTGACGGTGAAGGGGAGCCCCCTGGTCACCTTGTCGCAGGTGAGTTTGACCTGCCCGGTGTAGATCCCCGCGGGAGTTCCGGAAGGGACCTTGACCGTGAGCCAGAATCTCAGGTTGCGGTTCTTGTCCAGCACGAGAGGTTTCCGGTAGGGCATGACGATGTCGGGGGCTTCGAAATACCGGTCGAGGATCGTGTAGTGGGGCCGGACCATCATGTACCGGACGTACCGGATCCCGGGGGCGGCGAGTTTCGCGCCGCGGGGGCCGGAAAGAGGCGAAGTTTCGAGTTTGACCGAAGCGATGTCCTTCAGGGCGTGAACGGTGAAGGTCGCACTTTCGAATTCATTCCCGGCGGCGAAGAGCCGCAGGGGGGCGTCGATCTCATCTTTTTTGGGGAATTCCTCGGGGAAGACCGGATCGCAGAATCCCCGCCGGAAGAGGGCAAAGCCCTGGGCGAGCTGCTGTTTTGTCCATTTCGGCTCCGGCGCCGGGCGGATGATGGGCTGCGGGATCTTCTTCCACTTCTTCAGCCGTTCATCGGAAAGGAGGAACATTTCGTTGCGCAGGGAGCTGTACTCTTCGCCCTTCTGAAACTTTTTCCACTGCTTCTCGGGGACCAGCAGCAGCGCGTTCACCAGCCAGGCGCTTTTGGTCTTGAGGGTGATATGGACCCCGTCATCGCCGGCCTGAACGGGGAAGATCAGCTCGCGGATGGCGTATTTTCCCCAGTTGTTGATCTCGAGGCCGCCGGCCTGGATGTTCCAGACGAAGCTCGTGCCGCCGGCCCGTCCGGCGTGACCGCAGATCATGACGGCCCGGTAGGGACCCGAGGGGACCTTCAGCTTGAGGACGGCGTCGCCCGTCCCCGACACGTGGTCGCAGCTCAGCGTGTTGAAGTACACCGGGGGCGGCTCGATGGACTGACGGCGCTTGTTGGCCTGAGTCTCGAGTATCGTGTTTTCGGCGGCCTTGAGTTTCTCCGTCGTACTCCAGGCGTACCCGTACCCCTTGAGGGGAGTCACCAGCACGTAGCCCTCGCGCAGGGGGGAGGTTTTGGTGCCGAAATCGTAACGGAAGATCCCGTCGCCGGCACCGTGAAGAGCGGCCGCGCCTGCCAGGCAGGCACACAACCAGAGCGTTTTTTTCATTTTACGTTCTCCTTGATCCAGGAATCGACCTGCGGGCCGACCTTTTTGATATGGGTTCCATAACAGCTGAAGTCCTTGCCCGGCAAAGCCCTGGGGCAAAGTTTCCGGGCGTCGGCGAAGAAGCGGCCGGGGCCGCCCCGCCCGTGGGTGCAGAAGAAGTAGACCTTCCTGCCGCTCAGATCGTTTTCACGCAGAAAGGTCCGCACCGGGGGCGCGTAGGTCGCGAACCAGATGGGCGTTCCCACGAAGACGGTCGTGTAATCCGCGGGAATCTTCTTCAGTTTTTTCAGCGGGACGGGCAGATCCTTTTCCAGATCCTTCCGGCCCTGAGCGAGGACCTGCCGGTAGACCCGCGGATAGGGCTTTTCCATGACCAGTTCCTCCAGGTCGGCGCCGGTCTTTTCCGCGATCATGCGGGCCAAAACCCTGGTGTTGCCCGCGTCGGACCAGGAGTAGAAGACCACGAGGGCCGAAGGCTTTTTCCCTTCCGCCGGCGCGCCGAAAACGGCCAGGGCGGAAACCGCACACAGGATCAACAGGATCCGTTTCACGAAAGATCGTCTCCTTATTTTCATGGTTTCGAATATTCGGGGATCCGTCGTTCTCACGTCAGCACCCGGCGAAGGATTTCAGCCGGGCGATCTCTTCGCTCCACAAGCTTTCATCCGGGGTCTCGAGGATCAGGGGGATCCCGTCGGTCCGGGGATCCCGCAACAACCGCTCGAAACACCCGATCCCGATGGCGCCCCGGCCCAGGCTCTCGTGCCGGTCGAGGCGGCCCCCGCAGACGCCTTTGGAGTCGTTGAGGTGCATGCCCTTGAGAAACCCGAGACCGATGATGCGCTCGAAGTCGGCCCAGAATTTTTCATATCCGGCTTCGGTGCTCAGATCCATGCCGGAAGCGAAGGCGTGGCAGGTGTCCAGGCAGACGCCGCAGCGTTCCGGGACGCCCGTCCGGTCGATCATGGTCCGGAGCTGTTCGAAGTTCCACCCCAGATTGCTCCCCTGCCCCGCCGTGTTCTCGAAAACGGCGGTCACGTCGGGCACCTGATCGAGGGCCTGACGGACACTTTCGGCGATAAGGGTGATGTCCTCGTCGTCCGAAACCGCCTTGAGGGAGCTCCCCGGATGGAAGTTGAGGAGTTTCACGCCGAGGAGCCGGCACCGTTCCAGTTCGTCGGCGAAAGCTTTCACCGCCGCGGCGCGCTTCGCCGGATCGGGCTGGCCCAGATTGATCAGGTAGCTGTCGTGGGCCAGAATATTGGAGTGATCGTAGCCGCCCGCGGCGCAGTTGGCCCGGAAGGCCGCGGCGGCGGATCCCGTGCAGGGCGGCGCGTTCCACTGCCGCTGATTCTTGGTGAACATGGCGAAAGCGGTCGCGCCGATGGCGCGGGCGTTGAGAGGGGCGTTTTCCACGCCGCCGGCAATGCTCACATGGGCGCCGATGAACTTCATTTCCTTTCTCCTCCTTTCACGCTCCGCCCGGCCTCACTTCTTCCGGAACCACGAGGAAAGTCCGGCGGTTTTCTCCCCCTCGGGCTTCGTCCCTTCGGCACTGTCGGCGACGACCTTGTCGATCAGGGTCCGGACCTCTTCGTACTCCGGACGGTTGGCGGGTTCGAACTCCAGCATGCCGGTCACCAGCAGACTCAGTGCGGGAGGCAGGCCGGGCTGGATCTGACTCAGGGGATCGAAGGACATGCTCCGGCGGCGCTCGTAGATCTCCTCTGCCGAGCCGTGGAGCCCGAAAGGAGCGTTCCCGGAAAGCAGTTCGTAGATGGTCACCCCCAAACTGAATATGTCGCCCCTGTAATCTTCGCCGCCGCAGTAGATGCGCTCGGGGCTGGCGTAGATGGGACTCACCCATTCGGAATTGGCGCTGCGCAGGTCGCCGGGTTCGCGGAAATCGGCCAGATCCCAGTCCCCCAGTTTCGATTCGTTTTCGGCCGTCAGCATGATGTTGCCGGGCTTGACGTCGTGGTGGACGATATTGTTCCCCTTGGCCTCGATGAGTGCGGGGACGATCCCGGCGATCCAGGAGAGGCGGACCGTATATTCCGGGGGCAGAGTGCCGTGTTTCATCATCCGTTCCAGGTCGCCCCCCTCCATGTAGCGCATGACCATGAAAGCGCGGCCGTCGCAGGTCCCGCAGTTGTAGACCGGAATGACGCCCGGATGATTGAGCTTGCCGCAGATCCTCGCGGCGTTGATGAAACGCTGGGCGGCCTCGCCGTTGTCGGGTTCCAGCTGGATCTTCACCGCCACCCGGCGGGCCAGTTCGGGCTCGATGGCCCGGTAGACGACGGAGTCGCCGCCCTTGCCGCAGACCTTCTCCAAGAGGTAACGGTCGAAGCGCATGGGCACCCGGATGTGGGTACCGCAGGCGGGACACGCGACGAATTCGAAGGGCGGGCAGTCGCTCACGTCCAGCTTGGCGTGGCAGTTGCGGCAGAAGATCTTGACGGGTTCGGCCATGCTACATGACCTCCGTGAGGTCGAACCCGCCCGCGGGACGGCGGCAGGCCTTGAGGCAGTGTTCCTGCTTGAGGACGGCGAAGGGGAAATCCCGGCGGGCGAGAGTCGAGAGCTCGCGGGAGATCTCCTCGCGCACCAGTTCTTCGGTATTGCACTCGCAGCTCCGGTGGGCCAGCAGCAGCAGTTCGCTGCGGTCACCGAGGAGAGAATCCAGCGCCCTTGCCGCGGAACGGTTGTCCAGATGGCCGTTGAAGCCGTTGATGCGGTTCTTCAGCCCCGGCCGACGGTCCGAATTCCGCAGCATTTCCGGGTCGTAATTGCTCTCGAGGACAAGGACTTCGGTATTGACCAGACTGCGCCGGGCCATGGGGCTGACTTCCCCCAGGTCGGTGGCGATCCCCACCTTGATGCCGCCGCAGCCGATGACGAACCCCACCGGGTCGGTGGCGTCGTGCTGGACGGGGAAGGTCCCGATCTGGAAAGAGCCGACGTTGAACTGTTCGCCGGGCTCGAAGCTCCACAGCGAAGCGGGAAGCCTGCTCTTTTTCCGTTTCAGCAGGGTAAGGACGTTCCCCGCGGCGCAAAGGGGGATCTTCAAGGTGTCGCAGAAGACGGGGGCCCCGGAAATGTGGTCGGTGTGTTCATGAGTCAGCAGCACACAGCGGATCGTCGCCGGATCGAACCCGAGGGCCCCGAGCCGGCGCAGCAGTTCCCGGCGCGAAAAACCCGCGTCCACCAGCACAGCTTCCTGCCCGGTGGAAACGATCAGGGAGTTCCCTTTGCTGCCGCTCCCAAGTATTCCTATTTTCAGCATGATCGAAAACTTTTTCAAAAAAATACGGATTTTTCGATATTGCCACTGGAAAAATCCCATTTTTAAATGTAAATTCTGTTTATGCAAAATTCAAATCGAAAAGCGGCTCAAAACTCAAAAAAGTTGCAAAAAAGCGTAAAATATGGCATTTTCACCGGAAAACAGCGCCGGATTCCAGATCGAGAACCGGCAGGTCCAGCATCAGGGGCTGTCGCAGAAACAGCGGCAGTCGCTGGAAGTCCTGCAGCTGTCGCTCCCCGAACTGGAACAGCGCCTCGCCGCTGAACTGGCGCAGAATCCCCTCATCGAGGTGGAGGAAACGCTTCCGGAGCTTCCGCTCCCGGAGGCCGCCCCCGAAGCCTCGCGGGAAACGGCGGACGCGGAGGATGAAAACGCCCTCGAGGCCTGGGAGGTCGAAAACGGCGACGAGTGGCGGGACGAACTGCCTCTCCCGGCGGAGTCGGCGGGGAACACGGACTCCCCGGCGGCGGACTTCCTGCTCTTCAGTCAGGCGCCGGGGCCCTCGCTGCAGGAAAGCCTGCTTCAGGAACTGGCTCTGAGCAAGGTCCCCCGCGGGGTTTCCCGGAAGATCTGCGCGGCCCTCATCGACCAGCTGGACGAAGAAGGGTTTCTGCGTACGCCCGTGGCCGACGTGGCCATGAACTGCAACGTTTCCGCAGGCGCGGTGGAAAAGGCGCTGGCCTTCGTGCAGGAATTCGACCCGCCGGGCGTGGGGGCCCGCTCCCTCCAGGAGTGCTTGCTGCTCCAGCTGGAACGGCGGGGCGAGCTGACGGAAAATTTCCGGCGGTTGCTTACCGAACTCACCGGCGATCTCGAGCGGAACCGCCCCGACGAGGCGGCCCGGAAACTGCACATTTCCATGGATGAACTCGAGGGAATGTTCCGGAAACTGCGCCGGCTGAACCGTTCCCCCGTCCCGGCGGAACGCGCCGCCGCCCCCGTGCAGCCGGATATGGAGATCGCCCCCGACGGGAAGGGCGGATTCCGCGTGACCCTCACCCGCGAGCGGCGGAACTACCGGCTTTCGCCCTACGCGGAAATGGCCGATGCCCCCGACGCCGGAGCGGACTTCGCGGCGAAGATCAGGGACGCGAAAAATCTCCTCGAAGCGCTCCAATTCCGCAAGAGCACCCTGCTGCGCCTGGGGGAGATGCTGGTCGATGTCCAGCGGGCCTTTCTCGAGGAAGGGCCGGAAAAACTCCGTCCCTTCACCATGAAACAGGCGGCGGAATATCTGGACTTCAAGAGCGAAAGCACGGTCAGCCGGGCGGCGGCGGGGAAGTATGTCCTCACGCCCCACGGTCTTTTCCCGCTCCGGTACTTCTTTTCCGCGGGCTACGTGAGCGAAGAGGGGAGCCAGGTCTCGCGCCGGGCGGACATGGAACTGCTGAAAAAACTCATCGACGAAGAGGACAAGCACAATCCTCTGTCGGACGAAAAACTTTCCGAGCTGCTCCGGGCGGCCGGGCATCCCGTGGCCCGCCGGACCGTGGTCAAGTACCGGGAACTGATGAAGATACCCAATTCGAGCATGAGAAGGGGCTTCGGGAAATTTTGTGGGTGAGAGCTGAACTTGGGATAGGATGAAAACGATGAAAAAGACGGCAAAAACAGCAACTAAATTACGGCGGAGAGTCCTCGGAGTTGAGGTAAAAAGACACAGC